>UMCK01019818.1_pt1 | contig 12696 bp, 9 predicted proteins | sample 1964121 | NCBI WGS metagenome assembly UMCK01 (sample SAMEA4835957, study PRJEB28245) | human gut metagenome | biome: gut microbiome; material: fecal sample | place: Denmark | collected 2008 | reverse complement strand
AATTCATATTCTATATTTTTTGTTTTTCTTATTTTCACATGAAAGAGATTTTATAAAAAATTGATATGAAAAATCATAATTATTTCATATGAACACTCAGAAGTTCATTTGTGCAGTTTCTTTCTCTCCATGTGATAATTATATGAATAATCTTTATTTAAAGCACTTTTATGCTGTGTTATATGATTTTACTATATAATCTGTTGTTTTGTTCATATGAATAATGAATTCTATATGATTTCTGTACTTATTTTCCTATAAATATAAAAAAATCGTATGAAATATCATACATACTTCATACGATTAAGCATATTTATGAACTTTTACGTCCTTCAAACGCTTTTAACAACGTCATAGCGTCTGTATAGTCTAAATGACTACCTACAGGGATACCATGGGCAAGTCTACTTACCCTACACTTCCCTTCTAATAATTTAGATATATATAAAGCAGTTGTTTCTCCTTCTACTGTAGGATCTAGAGCCAATATAACTTCATCTGTTCTTTCATTCACTCTATTTAAAAGAGTCATTATATTCAATTGATCAGGTAATACTCCTTTTTGAGTGTTGATCAATCCATCTAGCACATGATATACACCATTATATTGCTGCATAGACTCTATTACTGATATATCTTTTGGATTTTGCACCACGCATATGATATTCTGATTCCTATTAGAGTTCTTACAAAACTCACAAAGCTCATCTTCTGTTAAATTACCACATCGCGTGCACTTCTTTACTTTCTTTTTTAAATTTACTAGCGTTTCTGCCAATTCAGATATTTCTTCATCAGACCAACCTAATACAGTAAATGCATATCTCTCTGCCGTTTTAGCACCTACTCCTGGTAATTTCTGAAATTCATATATTAAATCATCAAATGTTTTTGGATACATACTTCACCTTCTAATCTTCTTTTATTTCTATATTAGGAAACAAACTTTTCATATGATCTTCAATGCTCATATTATTTTCAGATTCTTTGTCTTTTCTTTTTAAACGAACTTGGCATGGTTCTGGAAGATTACCACTAATCATTCTTTCTTTAAACTCATCCTTTACACGAGATTGTTGTGTCTTATCTAATGCGAATACTTTCTTAGCTTTTCCTAATAACACTTCCGTAAAATCTTCATATCCATAATTCAGTTCAAATTCATTTATTTGTTTCGCAAAGATTTCACTAGATACACATACGACAATATAATTAGATCCACTAGCCATAATACTACTGTTTCTCAATGTAGCCGCATATTTTCCAAATTCTAAACTTGATATGAATTGTCCTATATTATTGAACTTATTCGTATCAATACTTCTTTCCATCTTTGTAGCTCCAACTAACAATTGAATGACAAATTCATCGTTTAATATGATTTTATTATTTGTATTTTCTGACTGTTTTAATGTTTCACGTGAAACATCAGAAATTTCAGATTTCTCTAAAATCCCATTATTATCATCTTTTTGAGTGTTTTTCTCAATTATATCTGAGTTATCAGAAGTATCGTCATATGATGTTTCATAGTTTTCTTCTTCCTCTACCTCTTTAAAATCATTATGATCTGAATCAATAATATGTGTTTTCGATTCATATGAATAACTTGAAATCTTTAATAAAGAAGCTTCTAAGTAATCTAGTGCGTTAGATGCATATGTATATTTATTATATGTATCCATTAATTCTTCCATACATTTAATTCTGAAATTAATAGGTGCTAATTTGAAATATTTCCGAATCATATCTTTGTTCATATCCGAAACTAGAGTTGAATTTTCAGAATAATCTAAAATCAGACTATCCTTCAACATATGAATAAAGTCTGCTGTCAATCGCTTAATATCCATTCCCATATCTGAATATTTCTGAATATCTTTGACAAAACTATCTACATCTTTTTTATATACTGAATAAAATAATTTTCCAATATCTTCAGATGTTACGACACCATAAATTTTACGAATATCATTCACATCAATATGAGATGAACAGTATGCAACACATTGATCCAATATGGATAACGCATCTCGCATTCCTCCATCAGCCAATTGAGCAATTAACGTTAATCCATTCTCATCAATTTCAATTCCTTCGTTTTTACAAACAACAGATAATCTATATTTAATGTCATGCATACTCACTTTATTAAAATCAAATCTTTGGCAGCGAGAAATAATAGTTGGTAAAACTTTATTAGGTTCTGTAGTTGCAAAAATAAAAATTACATGAGCAGGAGGTTCCTCGATTGTTTTTAACAATGCATTGAATGCTCCAGATGTCATCATATGAACTTCATCAATAATATAAATTTTATATTTTCCCTGCATTGGGGCATACTTCACTTTATCGATCAGATTTCTTACTTCATCCACACCATTGTTGCTGGCGGCATCAATTTCAATAATATCTGGATGACTTCCATTCGCTGCCATTTTACAGTTCTCACAAACTCCACAAGGAGCATCTTGACTATTCGTACAATTTAATGTTTTCGCAAATATTTTTGCGATTGAAGTTTTTCCTGTTCCTCTAGGACCACAGAATAAATAAGCATGAGCAATACGATTTTGAACAATCGCATTTTTCAATGTCTGAATTATATGTGTTTGTCCAACAACTTCATCAAAATTCGTTGGTCTATATTTTCTATATAACGCTTGATATGCCATTCGTAAAATCCTTTCTATATGTTTATCTGTATCTTATTTTATCATAGTTTTACTTATTTTATTTGGTTGAAATAGGGAAGTGCAATATATATGAAAAGCAGAAATCTTTCAAATTTATGATTTCTGCTTCTTTTTCATATCTCTTTTCTTCTTAAAAAAATGTTTTAATAAATCTGAACATTCAGATTCAAGAATTCCTTTTCTATATTCAGGATGATGATTAAATTCAGACACTTCAAACAAATTTGTACATGTACCCACACAGCCACCTTTAGGATCTGAAGCTCCATATACAACTTCTTTAATTCTAGATTGTATAATCGCACCTGCACACATAGGACATGGTTCTAAAGTTACATATAATATACAGTCCTCTAATCTCCATGTATTTAATTTTTTACATGCTTTTTGAATTGCCATAATTTCTGCGTGTGCAATGCTTTGTTGTAAAGTCTCACGCTTATTATATCCACGAGCAATAACTTTATCATCTTTCACAATAACACATCCAATTGGAACCTCATCATAGCTTTCTGCTTTTTTAGCCTGCTTGATAGCTTCCTTCATCCATTTCACATCATCCATACTCATATCCTCAAAAAATAAAAAACTACTACACATGATGGAGCTTACTTAAGGCTGCTTCGTTCCCGACCTGACCTGATTCATAAGACATCATTGTAGTAGCCAAGTTATTATATCAAATCCATTTTCAATTCGCAATAGAAAAAAGCTGTCAAAGACAGCTTTTAAGATTAACCAATTTTCTTTTTACCACCCATGTAAGGTTGTAATACTTCTGGAATCAAGATTGATCCATCTGCCTGTAAATTGTTTTCTAAGAATGCAATCAACATTCTAGGTGGAGCAACACAAGTGTTGTTTAATGTATGCGCAAAGTACTTTTCTCCATTTTCACCCTTAACACGAATCTTTAAACGACGTGCCTGAGCATCTGTTAGGTTAGAGCAACTTCCAACTTCGAAGTATTTCTTTTGACGTGGAGACCACGCTTCAACATCCACTGATTTACATTTTAAATCTGCCAAATCACCTGAACAGCATTCCAATGTACGTACTGGAATATCTAATGTTCTGAAGAATTCTACAGTATTCATATATAATTTTTTAAACCATTCCATACTTTCTTCTGGCTTACAAACAACGATCATTTCTTGTTTTTCAAATTGGTGAATACGATACACACCACGTTCTTCAATACCGTGAGCACCTTTTTCTTTACGGAAACAAGGTGAGTATGAAGTGTAAGTATATGGAAGATCTTTTTCTTCAAGAATTGTATCCTTGAATTTACCAATCATAGAGTGTTCACTTGTACCAATTAAATACAAATCTTCACCTTCGATTTTATACATCATACCTTCCATTTCCGCAAATGACATTACTCCATCAACTACTGAACTACGAATCATATATGGTGGAATTACATACGTAAATCCTTTTTTATCAATCATGAAATCACGAGCATAATTTAAGATTGCTGAATGTAGACGAGCAACATCTCCCATTAAATAGTAGAATCCATTTCCAGCTACACGACGTGCTGCATCTAAATCAATTCCGCTTAAACGTTCCATGATTTCAGTGTGATAAGGAATTTCAAAATCAGGAACAACAGGTTCTCCAAATTTTTCTAATTCAACATTTTCACTATCATCTTTTCCAATAGGAACACTATCATCAATGATGTTTGGGATCTGCATCATTTTTTCAGTAACAGACTCTCTTAATTTAATTTCTTTTTCTTCCAAAGCTGTTAACTCGTGAGCAATCTCAGCCATTTGTTGCTTAATTTCTTCAGCTTCTTCTTTTTTACCTTGGCCCATCAACTTACCGATTTCTTTAGAAATCTTTTTACGATTAGCACGTAAATCATCCGCATGTTGTTGTGTTTGGCGAAGTTCTTTATCCTCCATTAACACTTCATTTACTAAAGGCAATTTGTAGTCTTGGAACTTTTTCTTAATGTTCTCTTTGACAATGTCCGGATTTTCACGGACAAATTTCATATCTAACATGATATCCTCCTCTGCATAAAAAAAGAGACACTCGCACCCATAAAGGGACGATGTCTCGCGTTGCCACCCTTTTTACCATATATATACATATATGATCTCTTAACATGATAACGGTATGTACCGGATCAAACTACTAATTTCATTCAATCACTCTAAGGTGCTATTCAATTATTCATATCAGTATTTTCACCAGCCATACTGTCTCTATTTAATATATGGAATAATCTACTTATCCTTATCTTTGTTTTCAACACATTTATACCATTAAAACAAAGATAAAGTCAACCGCTTATTCTGTGAAATAGCCTCATTAAATCGGATTTATCATATGATTCTACTTATCTACAAATCATATTCAATATCACAATTATATATAGCATTAAAATATAAGAAATCCATCTATAATCCATTCCCATGAATATTAAAAACTGAATAAACAAAAGTAACCCTAATAGAGAAAAGAAGGCATAAATTCGTTTTGTTGAATTATCATAATACAAATAATATAAGCCAATTACTGCCATTGCAAAAATAGCGCCAATACATAAAGATCCTATAATGCTTCCATGACCAGAAATATAAACACATGCCGCAACAAAGATCATACATACTAAGGAAATTTTATCTGCTTTTCTATCTTGTCTAAAACTTTCCATTTTGTATACATCTAAATTGTGAATAATATTTGTGACTTCTTCATTCGAATAATTCAAACTCTTTTTACATGATATCAATTCAGCCACAGAAACATGCAAAGATTCAGATAGGGCAGGTAACAATTGAATGTCTGGATATCCTATTCCACGTTCCCATCGGCTAACAGCTTTATCTGTGACATGTAGCTGTTGAGCTAATTCCATTTGCGTCATATTGTTTTCTTTTCTTAACTTACAGATAAACATTCCCATATCTTTTGCGTTCACATATATCACTTCTTTCTATAATAAATTTATATCCATTCTATCAAATTGGCAATCAACGTGTCGTTTATATAATGTATTTGGGTTATTTCTATCTGATTTATCATATGAAAAAGGAGTAAAATCATAATTCTACTCCTTACATGCTTTATTCTTCTGTATTTTCTTCTGATTCTGCTTCAGGCTCTTCATGATCTACCAATGTCATACGCGTTACTTTCGCATCTCCATTTAAGTTGATCAATCTTACACCTTGTGTATTTCTTCCGTAGATTCCTACATTCTCTAAAGCTACACGGATCATGATTCCATCACTCGCAACAATCATCGCATCTTCTTTACCAGTAACCGCACGCATACACATTAGCTTACCTGTCTTTTCTGTGATATTAATTGTGCTAACACCTTTTTTACCACGAGAAGTCAAACGATAATCTTCGAACTTACTACGCTTACCATAACCATTTTCAGAAACAACAAGAACTGTGTCTCCTTCACTTGATAGTGCAGCACCTACAACTTCACTGCCATCACAATTGAATCCTAATACACCACTTGCACTACGTCCCATGATACGAACTTGATCTTCATTGAATCGAACAGCTTTACCATTTGATCCAGAAATAATTACTTCGTCTTGTCCCGTAGTTAATTTCACAAAGCGTAACTCATCATCTGGTTTTAAACTAATCGCAATCTTACCATTACGATTGATATTTTCAAATTCAGATACAGATGTACGTTTCACAATACCATTCTTTGTAACAAATAATAATGTTTCACTTTCATCATCCTTAGGAACAGCTACAAGAACATTTACTTTTTCACCTTTTTCCAAAGTCATTAAATTCACAATTGGAATTCCTTTAGATGTTCTAGATCCACTTGGAACATTGTATCCTTTTAATCGATATACACGACCCTTATCTGTAAACAACAACAAGAAATCATGTGTTGACATCGAAATCATAGTATCGATAGAATCCTCTTCATTTAATGTCAATGATTTGATTCCACGACCACCACGATTTTGAGCACGATATGTATCTACAAGCTGACGCTTAATATATCCAGACTCAGTTAATGTGATAATTACATCTTCCACTGGAATTAAGTCTTCATCTTCCATATCAACAGAAGCATCACTAATTTCAGTTCTTCTTTCATCACCGTATTTCTGATCAATTTCAGTTAAATCGTCACGAATGATTTGAAGAACACGATCATGATTTGCCAAGATATCCTTCAAATCTTCAATCGTCAATAATAATTGTTGATATTCATTTTCAATCTTATCTCGTTCCAATCCAGATAATCTTCTTAACTGCATTGCCAAGATAGCTTTAGCTTGAATCATGCTCAATCCAAACGCATCACATAAATCTTGAGATAAACCGGCCTCATCTTTTTTAGAACTACGAATCATATGAATAACTTCATCGATATGATCCATCGCAATTCGTAAACCTTCTAAGATATGTGCACGATCCTGTGCCTTCTTTAAATCAAACTGTGTTTTTCTTACAACTACATCAACCTGATGATCAATATAATCATGAATAATATCTTTTAAAGGCAATTGTTTAGGACGACCATTTTCAAGTGCCAACATATTGATACCAAATGAAGTTTGAAGTGGTGTTAATCTAAACAACTGATTTAAAATTACTTCTTCCTGCGCATCCTTCTTTAGCTCCATTACAATACGAATACCTTCACGGTTACTTTCATCATTTAAGTAAGTAACACCCTGAATTGCTTTATCACGAATTAAAGAAGCCATTTTAGTAATTAAGTTTGCCTTATTGACCTGATAAGGAATTTCATAGAAAATAATCTGTTTCTTTCCGTTTGATAATTCTTCAACACGATACTTAGAACGAATCATAATGGATCCACGTCCTGTTTCAAATGCTTGACGAATACCTTTACGACCCAAAATGATTCCTCCAGTAGGGAAGTCCGGTCCTTTAATGACTTCCATCAATTGAGGAACCGTAATATCCGGATCATCCATTACCGCAAAAATGGCTTGAATCGTTTCTGATAAATTATGAGGTGGAATATTTGTTGCCATACCAACCGCAATACCCACAGCACCGTTGATCAACAAGTTTGGAATACGACTCGGAAGCACAACTGGCTCGCTTTCTTCACCATCATAGTTTGGAATAAAATCGACCGTATCCTTTTGAATATCTCGCAGCATCTCCATAGAGATTTTTGACATACGAGCTTCCGTATAACGCATTGCCGCAGCTCCATCTCCATCTAGAGAACCAAAGTTTCCATGACCATCCACTAATGGATATCGATACGAGAAATCCTGGGCCATACGAACCATCGCATCATATACAGCTGTATCCCCATGAGGGTGATACTTACCAATAACTTCACCAACAATACGTGCACTCTTCTTATGTGCAACACCTGAAGTAATTCCCAATTGATTCATCGCATGCAAAATACGACGATGAACTGGTTTCATACCATCACGAACATCTGGTAATGCACGTGAAACAATAACAGACATTGAATAATCTAGAAAGGCTGTACGCATTTCTTTGGATATTTCAACATCTTCTACATAGTCATATCGCTTATTTTCTTCTTCCATAAGGACCTCCTACTAGTAATCCAAATTAGCGTATACAGCATTTTCCTGAATATATTCACGACGAGGCTCTACATCCTCACCCATCAACATATCAAATACACTGTCCGCTTCCATCGCATCATCAATTGTGACACGTTTCAATACTCTATGATGTGGATCCATCGTTGTTTCCCACAACTGTTCTGCATCCATTTCCCCTAAACCTTTATAACGCTGAACTTTATATCCATCTTTAAATTCTTCACGCAACTGATCCATTTCCTGTTCCTTATACGCATAGGCAATCTTTTTTCCTTTTTGCACCTTATATAAAGGAGGTTGTGCAATATAAACATATCCACCTTCAATAACAGGTTTCATAAAACGATATAAGAAAGTCAACATCAATGTACAAATATGACTACCATCGACATCGGCATCGGTCATAATAACAATTTTGTGATAACGTAATTTCGATACGTCTACATCTTCTTGAATTCCACATCCAAAAGCAGTAATCATACTACGAATTTCCTGGTTTTCAAAAATACGATGCGTTCTAGCTTTTTCAACATTTAAAATCTTACCACGCAAAGGTAAAATAGCTTGTGTTTTCGCGTCACGACCTTGTTTCGCGCTGCCCCCGGCAGAATCACCTTCGACGATATAGATTTCACATTCACTTGCATCTTTACTTGAACAATCCGTTAATTTACCTGGTAATGAACTAATTCCATCCAACGCTGATTTACGACGTGTTAATTCACGAGCTTTTTTTGCTGCAATTCTTGCCTTGCTGGCAATTTCTGCCTTTTCTACAATAGCCTTGGCAATATCTGGATTTTCTAAGAAGAAACGATTGATCTGTTCACCCGCAATATTTGAAACAATCTTACGAACTTCACTATTTCCTAATTTTGTCTTTGTCTGTCCTTCATACTGAGGATCCGGGTGCTTAACAGAAATAATCGCAACCAATCCCTCTTTAACGTCATCCTGAGATAAACTCTCATCCTTTTTGATCATATTATTATTTTTCGCATAGGTATTAATACAACGAGTCAAAGCCATTCTGAAACCATCTTCGTGATATCCACCTTCATGCGTATGAATATTATTACAGAAAGAATAAATACTAGATTGATAGCCATCGTTATATTGCAAAGCAACTTCTGCAAGAATACCATCCTGCAATCCCTCTACATAAATGACTTTGTCACTGATTGTACTCTTATTCTTATTTAAGAATTGTACATACTCAATAATTCCACCCTCATATTTATAGTCATTACTTGGACCATCTGATGTTCTTTTATCTGTTAAAGTTAAACGTATATCCTTATTTAAGAAGGCAAGCTGACGCAGACGAGAATTCAACGTTTCATAATCATAAACTGTTGTATCCTTAAAAATCGTTGGATCCGCTTTAAAACGAACTAAAGTACCTGTTTCTTCTGTTGTACCAATAATTTTTAAAGGCTCCACCGCATGTCCACCATTTTCAAAACGAATAAAATAGATTTTACCATCCTGATAAACAGTAACCTCTAACCATTCACTCAACGCATTAACGACACTGGCACCAACACCATGCAAACCTCCGGAAACCTTATAAGCGCCTCCGCCAAATTTTCCACCTGCATGTAATACCGTCATAATTGTTTCTACTGCGCTAATTCCTGTCTTTTCATGAATTCCAACTGGCATACCACGACCATTATCACGTACCGCAATAATATCTCCTGGCTCAATTGTCACATCAATTCGATTTGCAAAACCAGCCAAAGCCTCATCAATACCATTATCCACAATTTCCCAAACTAGATGGTGAAGTCCACGTACAGAAGTGGAACCAATATACATACCTGGTCTCAAACGAACCGCTTCTAACCCTTCTAACACCTGAATATCATCCGCTGTATACGAATGCTCTACTTGTGTAGCTTGTGTTTCTAATTCTTCAAATTCAAGAATCTCTTTTTGTAATTCATCCTGACTCATTTGTAGACCTCCTTGATTCTCCCTTGTTCTATATCATAGAATCGAACTTCACGATTCCAATGCATATTCAATCGTTCTGTTGTTGTTATAAAAATCTGCATATCGTTAGGAAGCTTTTCAATTAATTGTCGCTTTCTAAGATTATCCAGTTCACTAAATACGTCATCCAATAATAAAATTGGATATTGCCCACTCTTTTCATAAATAATTTGGGCTAACCCCAATTTAAGTGCCAGTACAAAACTTCTTTTCTGCCCCTGACTGGCCACTTCACATACAGGTTTTCCATTCAATTCAAATAAAATATCATCCCTATGAATTCCAATCAAAGTCTGATGATATTTTTTTTCTTTTTCAAAAACCTTGGCATAAGCTTCCTTCATATCTCCATCCAAATCAATAAACGTTATATACTTAGCATCTATATATTCTTTTTCATTTGAAAAGAATGGATATAGCTCACGCGCTTTCATCATCAAAGAATTCAAAAATTCATTTCTTTGTTTCATAATGATTTTTTGAACATCTATCATCTGATCCAAATAAATTTGAACTAAACACTCATCCACTTTACTCTGTTTCAAAGCTTGATTTCTCTGCTTTAAAATTTTTTGATACGAAGATAACGTAACCGTGTACGTTTTTGACAATTTCATTAACTCCATATCAATAAATCGTCTTCGATTTTTTGGAGATGAAGTAAATAAAGATAAATCGTCTGGACAAAATAAGATCGCATTTTCAATTCCAATAAAATCCGAATACTTCTTAACTGGATTTTGAAAACGAAATAAATGCTTTTTTTGATGATCCACAATCACTTTCAATTCTTCTTTTCTGTGATTAGACTCCACCATTGCCTGAACACAAAATTCTTTGCACCCATGCATGATCATACTGTCCAATTGATTTGTTCGAAACGAACGCAAATGACTTAAAAAATAAATAGCTTCAATTAAGTTCGTTTTGCCCTGTGCGTTTTTTCCATATAAAAAATGAATGCATTTTGGTGTAAAAGAAAAAGACATGGTTTCATAATTACGGAAATGAAAACATGTCAGTTTTTCAACATTCATTTCACTTCAATCCTTATTCCATTAGTTTCTACAATATCTCCATGGTAGATCTTTTTTCCACGACGATTTTCATTAACGCCGTTGACTAATACTTCCATGTTTGCTAAATATTCCTTGGCCTGTCCACCACTATAGACAACATCGCAAGCTTTCAGCAATTGTGCTAATGTAATATACTCATCTTTAAGTTCAAATTCCATGAAAATACCTCTTTTCGCACTATAATTATATCATAAAACGACATAAATAGCTATGCGTACAGAGATACCGATATAAAAAGAAACCGTTTAAAACGAGTTTAAACGGCATTTTCTTTAATCATAACTACGAATTGGCACTAAAATCATTAAGACTGAAGCATCTTCCGGATTTGATACCTTGATAGGCTTCATAAATCCAGAAAATTCAATTAATACTTTTTCGCATCCCAATGCCTTGATCGCATCCAACATATATGTACCATTACATGTCAATGAAATATCTTCTCCTTCATATTCACACTTAGTCAATACTTCATCAGAGTTTCCAATTTCACTTGAATACGTCTTAACATGAGTTTCTGCAGTTGAACATTCCAGCTTAATTAAATGTACTTTATCATTACGAATGAAGTTAGTACGATCAATTGTACCTGCAATTTCATATGAATCCACCAACATCTTAGATACACAACTTGTAGGAATAATTCTTTGTACATCTGGGAAAGTTCCATCAATCAAACGAGTTTGGATAATTGTTTTATCAAATACAAACTGTGCTTTTTTAGAATCTGCATAAATATCGATTGTATCATCATCTGAAACAGAACGAACAACCTCAGTTAAAGATTTACTAGGAATTGTGATATTAAAATCTTGACTTGAATTCAATTCAATTGTTTTTCTAGCTAAACGATATGAGTCTGTTCCAGAACAATACAACATATTACCTTGTGAATTGAAATTTACCCCCGTTAATACTGGACGTTGATCTTTGTCGCTGCACGCAAATGCAGTCTGAGAAACGATTGATTTTAAATCTGTTGCCTTTAATACAAAATGATGATTAGGTTGTGTAAAATCAATATCAGGATATTCATTAGAACGAATACCATTTAAGTTAAATTGACCATTATCACTAGAAATACGAACTAAAGAGTAGTCAATGACTTCAATTTCAATATTTTTACAATCCAACTTACGAACAATTTCTAATAAATACTTAGAATCAATAATAATAGATCCTTCTTCTTCAATATCTAAATTATTCAATTCACCAGGAACAATTACAGTACGAATGGATATATTTGAATCACTACCAGTTAAAATCATTGAACCATCTTTTAAATCAATACAAATACCTGATAGTGCAGGTAATGGAGAAAAGACACTAATAGCTCTAGAAACAATA
>UMCK01045676.1_pt1 | contig 12712 bp, 14 predicted proteins | sample 1964121 | NCBI WGS metagenome assembly UMCK01 (sample SAMEA4835957, study PRJEB28245) | human gut metagenome | biome: gut microbiome; material: fecal sample | place: Denmark | collected 2008 | reverse complement strand
GTACAGTCTCCGGTGACCTGCCCTTTCTGCAGGGCATCAACCAATGCGCTCATAAAATGTTCTCCTGTTCGTCATTGCTCCACCTGCGACACCGCGTCGTAAGCCGCCGGGTCCAGCAGGCTGTTCCAGTGTTCCCAATCCTCCGGCGTCATGCGCCAGGCAAGGCCGCACCCGGCGGAGATCTCCCGTGGGAGCGGGATCAGCCGCCCGGGGATCTGTGCCGTGGCGCAGTGCTTCTCCCAGGCCATGGCTTCCACCGTTGTGCGGAAGGAGAGCACGATATAGGTCTTTTTTGTGCGCATTTACAGCTCCTGTGCCAGCTCCCGCACGGCCTGTGCAGCGTGCAGAGCTTCTTCCATGGTATTGCTGTGTGAAAAGCTGAACCGTACCACGCCCTGTTCCACCGTGCCAAGCGCCTTGTGCATCAGCGGGGCGCAATGTGCTCCGGCCCGCACACAGATGCCGTAGTTTTCCCACAGGATATCGGCCACCCGGGCAGAGTCCTCGTCTCCGATATTCAGGGAGACGATGGGCGCACGCAGAGCGGTCTCAATGTCGCCGTATACAGTCACGCCCGGCATACCGCATACTTCTTCGTAAAAACAGCGAGCCAGTGCAGCTTCGCGGGCGGCCAGCGTTTCCACGCCCTGTGTCAGAAGCCATTGTACTCCGGCGCAAAGCCCGGCAAGGCCGTGCACGTTCAGGGTGCCGGCTTCCAGTGCGGTGGGCATCTGGGCGGGATGCTGCTCGTCATAGCTGTGCACGCCGCTGCCGCCCACTACAAGGGGCGCGATCTGCACACCCGGACGCACATACAGCCCTCCGGTGCCCTGCGGCCCCAGTAAAGCCTTGTGCCCGGTGAAGCACAGCACATCCACACCCAGTGCCTGTACGTCGATGGACTGGGCTCCGGCCGTCTGCGCGGCATCCACGATCAGCAGCAAGCCGTGCCGGTGCGCAAAGGCCGCAGCCTTTGCAAGATCGGTACAGTTGCCGGTCACATTGGACGCTCCGGTCACGACCAGCGCTCTGGTGTTTGGGCGCACAAGCTCTTCCCATTTTTCATATTGCAGGCGGCCTTTGGCGTCTACCCCGGCAAAGCTGAGCTGGCCCCCCTGTGTCCGCAGCCGGTACAGCGGCCGCAGGACCGAATTATGCTCACACACGGTGGTGATGACATGATCCCCCGGCCCCAGCAGCCCGCACAGGGCGGTGTTCAACGCGCCGGTGGCGTTGGCCGTAAAGGCAATGCAGGCAGGGTCCGGCGCGTGGAAAAGCTCTGCCAGCGCTTCCCGTGCGGCATACACCAGCCGGGAAGCATGCAGGGTCGGCTCATGGGCACCGCGGCCGGGATTGCCTGCGGTGTGCAGGGCGTCCAGAATGGCGGCGTCCACTTCCTGCGGTTTGTACAGCGTGGTGGCAGCATTGTCCAGATAGATCACGGCTTGACCACGTTCCCGGCATGGGTCAGCTTTTCCACGATGGCATACATGTTCGTCACGCTGCCTACGGCCAGCTTCTCGGTCAGGCCGTAATAGTTCAGGCAGGTGCCGCAGGTCATGATCTCCACACCTTCCGATTCCAGCGTCTTGAGGTCCTCCAGCATGGGAGAACCCTCACAGGTCAGGGATGCACCGCCGCTATAGAACAGAACCGTCTTGGGCAGCTTGTCCTGCTGCGTCAGGGCAAACACGAACGCCTTGAGCAGGGTCTTGCCCAGCTCCTCGGCCCCGGTACCCATAGTGTTTGCGCCAATGGCCACCACGGTGTCCGTGCGGGCGTCCGGCATGCAGACGGCCGGGGTCTCTTCAGCCGCCGGGGCCTCCCCAATGGTGAACAGCACTCGGTATTCCCGTTCGGCCAGCTTTTCGGCGCTGTACTGATAACCCTTTTGCTGGGCCATCTTGGTCAGGTTCTGCACGGCGATCTCGTTGTCCACCAGAATTTCCACCTGACCAGCACCCTTCAGCTCCGAAATAGCGCGCTTGGCCTTGACGACCGGCAGCGGGCAGGCGTCTCCTCTTGCATCAACATGAGTCATAATCGTTCCTCCTTTCAGTAGGTCAGTATGTTACTGCGATCTCGGTTTCGGTTCGGGAAACGATCTCGCCCACGATCTTCGCGGGTAGGCCAGCAGATTGCAGTTCCTTCTCCAGCGCGCTGGCCTCCGCCGGGTCCACTGCCAGCAGCAGACCGCCGGATGTCTGCGGGTCGAACAAGACTTCTTCCATGGCAAACGGAACGCCCTCAAACCGGACAAAAGGCCCGGTATGATTGCGGTTGCGCTGCCCGGCAGCGGTGTACAGGAAGTCATCCGCCGCCTTTTCCGCGCCCGGCAGCACCGGCACGGCGCGGGCGTTGATCTTGCAGGAAAGCCTCCCGCCCATCATCTCGTGCAGATGCCCCAGAAAACTGAAGCCGGTCACATCGGTGGCCGCATGCACAGTATACCGGTGGCTGATCTCCGCAGCGGTCTTGTTCAGGGTTGTCATGGAACTGATGGCGGCTGCCATGTGTTCCGGGGCCGCCTCGCCCACGCGGTTTGCGGTGCACAGCAGCCCCACACCCAGCGCTTTGGTCAGCAGCAGCTTGTCTCCCGGCTGGCCGGCATCGTTTGCGTACAGATGATGCGGGTCCACAAGGCCGGTCACCGACAGGCCGTATTTGACGCCGGTGTCTGCAATGGAATGACCTCCGGCCAGAATGCCCCCTGCCTCGGCTACCTTTTCGGCTCCGCCGCGCAGGATCTCGCCCAAAACGTTCAGGTCCATATTTTCCGGGAAACACACCAGATTGAGGGCAGTTTTCACCTCGCCACCCATGGCATACACGTCGCTCAAGGCGTTGGCCGCTGCGATCTGCCCGAAGGTATAGGGGTCATCCACCATGGGTGGGAAAAAGTCCACCGTCTGCACCAGGGCCAGATCTTCTGCAACGCGGTAGACGGCGGCATCATCCCGGCTGTCATACCCCACCAGCAGATTCGGGTCCTTTTCGCCGCGGGGCAGCTTTTCCAGAATGCGGCTCAGCACACCGGCACCCAGCTTTGCCGTGCAGCCGCCCCCGGTACAGAATACGATTTTTTCATCCTTGCTCATGCACGTTCTCTCTCTTCAAATTGTGTCAGAACGCCGTTCACACGATAACGTTCCTGCAGAACACAGAGCGTCTGCTTCCCGAGCAGTTGGCGCTGCGGCGTATCTGCCTGATTGAGCACCGCATAAAAGGCCCTGCTGCCCACTCGTTTCCGGCCGCCCTGCTCACTTGCCAGCAGTTGAGCCAGAAGTTCCGGGGTCAGGCAGGCCTCCGGCGGAACGCCCAGCAGCATGCAGGCTTGTTCCAACCGGAAGCAACATTCTTTCAAAGGGTGGCCCAGTGCGGAAAGCCCGGCCACCGCCAGTACGATGTCGCTTTGCGGCAGCAGAACAGGTTCCTGCTCCGCCGGGGCTTTGCACGGGAAATGCTTTGCACCGTCGGCTTCCAGAAACACGGCGTCTGCCTGTGCCATCCAGTGGGCAAGGTCTGCTTCCGGCGGTGCGGTCAACTTACCCTTGGGAGCCGGAGAACCCACCACGGCATAAGAGCCGCGGGCCCAGAGTTCCTGTATTTCGGCGTCAGTCTTTGCCCAGAGCCAATTTTCCGGGCGCAGGATGTGGGTGGTAGTGGACACCAGCACCCGCCAACCTTTCTGCGCGCAATGGCTGGCCATGGCATACAGCAGCGTTGTTTTTCCGCCGCCGCCCACCAGCGAGACCACATGGCCTTTTTCCGCCAGAAACGGAAACTGCTGTTCCCCGATCATTTGTGGTTTTCAGCGGCGGCCATGGCAATCTGCTCCGGAGTAATGGGCAGCTCATAGAAACGGGTGCCGATGGCGTTGTAAATGGCGTCTGAAATGGCCGGCAGCGGCGTGTTGATGACCACCTCACCGATGGATTTTGCACCAAACGGGCCGTTTGGCTCATAGCTGTTCTCAAACTCCACGTTGATTTTTCCGATGTCGATGCGGGTGGGGATCTTGTACTGGAACAGCGAGTTCTCTTCCGGGCAGCCCTTCCGGTCATAGGTAACATTCTCGGTCAGCGTCATACCGATGCCCTGCAGCAGGCCACCTTCCGCCTGCACACGGGTCAGGTTGGGGTTGATGGGCGTACCGCAGTCCACGCAGGCGTCAAATTCCAACACCTTGACCTCGCCGGTCTCGGTGTCCACTTCCACTTCTGCGGCACCCACCATGTACGGCGGCGGCGACAGGGGCGAAGTGTGGGTCTCGGTGGCTTCCAGCGGGACCATATGGCCGAACTGAGACGCATAGGCGATCTCGGACAGGGTCTTTTTCGTTTCCGGGGCGGCGCTTTCAAACACTTCTTTGCCGTCAAACTCCACAGCATCTGCCGGGCAGCCCAGCAGCTCGGCACCCAGCTTGCAGATCTGTTCCCGCAGCTTCATGGCACACTTCTCAGTGGCCTTGCCGGTAACGTAGGTGGTACTGGATGCATAGGAACCGGAGTCATAGGGAGAGGTATCGGTGTCGGCACCAAATACCGCAATGTTGTCCAGCGGGCAGTCCAGCACTTCGGCGGCGATCTGCGCCAGCGTGGTGTCACAGCCGGTGCCCATATCCGCTGCACCGATGATCAGCGAGTAGAATCCATCATCGTTCAGCTTGAGGGTCGCACTGCCCACGTCCATGCCGGAAATACCGGATCCCTGCATGGCCATGCCCATGCCGACGGCGCGCACCTTGCCGTTGCCCAGATCACGGGCCGGGTATTTATGCTCCCAGTCGATCATCTCCCGCACCTTGACAAGACAGCGGTCCAGCGCACAGCTGGTGTTCACGGCACCGTAGTAGGCAGGCATCACATCGCCCTCCTGCACAGTGTTCTTCAGGCGCAGGGCAAAGGGGTCCATGTTCAGCTTGTGGGCCAGCTCGTTCACGGCAGATTCCACAGCAAACAGGCCCTGGGTCGCACCGTAGCCGCGGTAGGCACCGGCAGACATGTGGTTGGTATACACCACATCGCTGACAAAGCGGAACGCTTCGGCCTTACCGTACAGCGGGATGGACTTGTGGCCGGACAGGCCCACGGTCGTGGGGCCGTGCTCGCCATAGGCACCGGTGTTGGACAGCGTGTACAGGTCGATGCCCTTCACGATGCCGTCCTTCGTGGCACCCAGCCGGACGTGCATTTCCATTTCGTGGCGCGGAGAGGAGGCCGTCTGGCTTTCCACCCGGCTGAAAATGATCTTGGAGGGCTTCTTGGTTTTCCAGGTCACAAAGGCGGGGTATACCTCGCTGACCGCTGTCTGCTTGGCACCAAAGCCGCCGCCGATGCGGGGCTTGGAAACACGCACCATGGATTTGGGGATGTGCAGGGCATTGGCAATGTTGCGCCGTGCATGAAACACAATCTGGGTGGAGCTGAGCACGTTCAGCCGCCCATAAGTGTCAATGGAACAATAGGTGCGGAAGGTTTCCATCATGGCCTGCTGGCAGGCCTTGGTGTGGTAAACATGGTCGATCACCACATCGCACCCCGCCAGCACTGCGTCGATGTCTCCGGAGCCGCACTCATCGTGGGCACACAGGTTGCGCTTGTTGTCGGCTCCCACCGGGCACAGGGCCTCCCAGTTGTCCTCCGGGTGCACCAGAACCGGGTTGTCCTTGGCGGTGTGGAAGTCCAGCACCGGTTCCAGCACCTCATAGTCCACCTTGATAAGCTTCAGCGCTTTGTCCACGCATTTTTCGTCCTTACCGGCCACGATGGCCACCACATCACCCACAAAACGGACGTGGCGGTCGATGACCAGTCGGTCACGGGGGCTTGCCTCCGGGAAGGTCTGACCTGCCTGGGTGTAGCGGGGCGCATCCTGCGGCACATCCTCCCAGGTGAAGATGGCTTCAATGCCGGGCACATTCTTGGCCACGGTCGTGTTGATCGTCCGGACCATGGCGTTTGCATGAGGCGAGCGCAGCAGCTTGACGATCAGGCAGTCCTGCGGGATCACATCATCCATATAGACCGGCTGGCCGGTGACCAGCTGCATGGCGTCCTTTTTGCGGAACGGTTTGTTGACCGTGTTCATTCAGCAGCCGCCTCCTTCTGTTTTTTCCAGTCCAGAAAATTCAGGATGCCGCGCAGCTGGCCTTCATAGCCGGAGCAGCGGCAGAGATTGCCGGAAAGATATTCTTTGATTTCTTCGGCAGAGGGGTATGGATTTTCCCGGAACAGCGCCAGAGCATTCATGATAAAGCCCGGGTTGCAGAAGCCGCACTGCTCTGCGCCCTGATCGGCGATGAAGGCACCGAATTCGGCAGCTTCTTCCTGCAGGCCCTCCAGCGTGGTCACCTTGTGACCGTCGGCGCGGGCGGTCAGCACCGAGCAGGACAGCACGGGCTTGTCATCCAGAAACACGGTGCACAGGCCGCAGTTGGAAGTTTCGCAGCCGCGCTTAACACTCGCGCAGCCATGTTTGCGCACAAAGTCGATGAGCAGCATATCCGGGGCCACATCCTCTGAGATGCGCACTCCGTTCAGCATCAGATTGATCTGCATTTAATTTCCCTCCTGTACGGCACGATGTTCCAGTTCCTGTGCGGTGCGCCGGACCAGTACTCCGGTCAGGTGGCGGCGGTATTCGGCGCTGCCGCGCATGTTGGAACCGGTGACCACCTGTTGTTGGATGGTTTCGGCCAGCTGCTGCGCCGGAGCTGCCGGTTCTTCATACAGCACAGCCTTGAGCGGGCGGGCACCCACCGCAAACCGGTAGCTGCCATCCTGCAGCCGGGCAGCGGCACAGGTGAGCACCGGAATGTCGGTCTGGCTGTTGCGCACCGACTGGTAGCAGTAATCGGCCGCTTCTTTCCGGACCAGCAGACGCACCACGATGTCCCGGTCGTAGGGACGCTCGGCATACTCCCGCAGCGGCACGATGCCGCCCTTATACAGCTCCACCGAGCAGTCCATGGCTAGGAACAGGGTCAGCACATCCGAAAAGCCAAACCGGCTGTAGATGCTGCCGCCGACGGTGGCCAGGTTGCGCAGCTGCACGCCCACGATGTGGCGCAGCGCTTCCCGGACGGCTCCGTGGGTAAAGGCTTCCAGTCCGGGGTGGGTCTCCAGCTGGCGCAGGGTGACCATCGCCCCAATGGAAAAGCCCGCATCCGTTTCCTCGATCGTGTCCAGCCCCAGGCCGGACAGGTCGATGGCTGTGCCGACATTGATGGTCTCCATCTTGAGCCAGATCATGCCGCCCAGGATGCGGTTGGCCTTTTTCTGGTTGAGCTGCCAGGCTTCTTCCAGACTTTCGGCCCGTTTGTATTCTCGGATCGTCATCATATGCAGGTCCCTTTCTTTTTTATCCTTGCTGTTTCTATTTTAACACAGACACAGATTGCGTTTCAATCGGCAATTGCGCTATAATGGAAAAAATCCCATCGGAAAGCGCAGGTCTTTTTTATGCAAATGCATGCTTCTACGGGGTGTGTGCTCATGGCCTCTGGTCTGAGTACCCGCTTTGGCTCCAACAAGCTTCTGGCACCGTTTGACGGTCAGCCCCTGCTGTGCCGGGCCTTTGCCGCCACCGACACGCCGCAGCTGTCGGCACGCATCGTGGTGACCCGCTCGGCGCAGGTGCAGGCGCTGTGCAAAGCACAGGGGGTGCCGGTGCTCCTGCATGCACTGCCCGGCCGGAACGATACCGTGCGGCTGGGACTTTCGGCGCTGCTGGCACAGCATCCGGAACTGACCGGGTGCATGTTTCTGCCCGGTGACCAGCCCCTGCTGCGCCGGGCTACGGTGGACCAGCTGCTGACGGCCTTTGCGCAGACGCAAAAAGAAACAGAACGGGTGATCTTCCGTCTGGGTGCCCCGGCCGGAAACGGCCCGGACCCCCTTGTGGGAAGCCCCGTTCTGTTCAGCAACGGCTTTTTCCCGGAGCTGCTCACCCTGCCGGAGAGCAAGGGCGGCAGCGTCCTGCTGCACAAGTACCCGACGCTGGTGCATACCGCCTGTATCGCACAGCCGGAAGAGCTGGCCGACACCGATACGCCCGCCGCACTGGCGCAGCTGGAAGCGCTTGTCCGGGAAAAGGGATAAGATTTACTCTGCCTGGTCGTTCTTGGGCAGCAGGACATTCAGCAGGATGGCTACGAAGGCAGCCGGAACAATACCGGACTCACCGCAGATCAGCTGGAATGCATGGGGCGTATTGGCCAGGATGCCGCTGTTGGCACCCATGCCGTAGCCCACGCCCAGCGCCACCGACACGATGGTCAGCTGGCGCGGGGTCATCTTTTCCTTGGTGATCAGCTGGATGCCGCTGACCACGATGGAAGAGAACATCATCACGGCTGCGCCGCCCAGAACGGCCTGCGGCATGATGGAGATCAGGGCGCCCAGCTTGGGGATCAGGCCGCACAGGATCAGGAACACGGCACCGGAGGCCAGGGCCATGCGGTTGACCACCTTGGTCATGGCCACCAGACCCACATTCTGGCTGAAAGAGGTATTGGGCAGCACGCCGAACAGTGCCGCAAAGGTGGAGCCGAGGCCGTCGCAGATGACACCGCCGGACAGCTCCTTGTCAGAGGGCTCACGGCTCATGCCGCCCTCCATCACGCCGGAGATATCGCCTACGGTCTCCACAGCGGTGACGACGAACATGATCAGCACCGGCAGGATGGCACGCATATCAAACACGATCTTGACCGGGACCAGTTTGGGGATGGCAAACCAGGAAGCCTGTGCCACCTTGTCCCAGTTGAGCACCCAGGCCTTGGTGTACTCCACGCCGTCGGCGGTGACACCGGTGGTGGGCAGCACAAAGCCCATGACAAAGGCTGCCACATAACCGGCCAGAATGCCGATGAGGATGGCGGAAGAGCTGAGGAAGCCGGTGGTCCAGTGCTTGAAGATCAGGATGACCACCAGCACGAACAGGGCCAGCAGCAGGTTTTCCACCGAGCCGAAGTCCTTGGCGCTGTTGCCGCCGCCAAAGGAATTGATGCCCACCGAGATCAGCGACAGACCGATGGACAGCACCACGGTACCGGTGACCACAGGCGGAAAGAACTTGCGCAGAGGCTTGAGGAAGAAGCCCAGCACACTTTCAAAGATGCCGCCGATGATGGAAGCGCCCATGATGGCACCATAGGCCAGCACACCGCCTCCCATGCTGCCGACAACGCTGTTGAACACGCCGATAAAACCGGAGCTGGTACCCATGATGATGGGCACGCCGCCGCCCACGGGGCCGACCGTGAACAGCTGCACCAGCGTGACCACACCGGCCACGAACATGGCGCTCTGCAGCAGGGTGACCTGCAGGTCTGCAAATTCACCACCGGCAATGCCGCAGGCACTGGTGATGATCAGCAGCGGGGTCAGGTTGCCCACGAACATGGCGCAGACATGCTGCAGGCCCAGGGGGATGGCCTGGTGCAGAGACATCTTGCCATCAAACTGGTAAGCAGCCTCTTCAAGTTTGACTTCCTTCAAATGTTCCACTCTCCTCAGAATCTTGACGTTTTGGGTTTCGGATGCTTTGCAAAAAGCGGATTCATTATAACAAAGTTGCCATTTAATGTAAATAAAGTATGACTTTTCCGTGAACGGCTGCAACATTGCCCGATGGTCGTTTCCGGGTCAGAGACAGCAAAAAAGCAGCGGTTTTCCGCGCACGTTTCCACCCGGAATGGACTGGTTTCGCGCAGAATCCCCTGCTTTTTTCTAGAGTTTTTTCAGTTTTTGTGCGATACAGAGATTTTACAATTTCTTTGTCCGCACATCAGGCTTCCTCGCCCACATAGGTGAACCGTCGCTGGGTCTTGCCGTCGCGGGTAACCATCTCGTTCCACATGGAGGCGGGCCGCACCCACAGACTGTGCTCCCCGTACAGCTGCCGGTAGACCACATATTCCTCCTCGGTCTCGCTATGGCGGGCCACACCCAGCACCTCATATTCTTTGCCTTTGAAATGCCGGTAACGCCCCGGCCGAATCTCTTCGCTCATCGTTTTTTCTCCTTTTACCGACTGGCTAAGCCGTAATCCCGCAGGCAGTGCCGGATGCCCTGCTGTGTGGTATCAAAGCGGATGCCGGCCTTTTCCAACTTTTTGCCGTCCATGACCAGATTGCGCGGCCAGTCGGCGGCTTCAATCTGCACCGCAATGTCCAGCTCCTGCGCGAACTGCTGTGCCGTGTGCACCATATTTTCCGTATTGGAGCTGCCAAAGTTGTACACGCCGCCGGGCAGGCTCAGTGCCGGAGCAAGGTTTGCGATCACCTGTCGGACATAGGTCACGCCCCGGCAGTCGTTGGCCGAAAAGGTCACCGACGTCCCATGCAGGGCGGCGCGCAAAAGGTTCAGCGGCAGGTTGCCCCGGATGGGCAGCCCGTAGCCCGGCAGGTCATACATCCAGCTGGCCCGCAGCAGCACAGCGTCCGGGCAGAGTTCCAGCACGCGCTGTTCCATTTCCAGTTTGCAGCGGCCATATACATTGGTCGGCTGCAGGGGCAATGTCTCCGGCAGCGGCCCGGGCTGCGTGATTCCGGCATAGACCTGATCTGAACTGAACGCCAGCAGCTTTGCGCCGGATGCGCAGGCAGCTTTTGCCACCCAGACCGGCAGCTCCACGTTGGCACGATGGGCTTCCTCCGGGTGCTGTGCGCAATAGCCGGTGTCCGACAGAGCCGCCGCGTGCACAATGGCCGCAGGCTGTAGTTTCTGAATGGTCTCGGTCACTTCTGCCTCCCCGGCTGCTGCCAGAAAGCCGCGGGGCAGGCTGCAAAGCTCCGCATCCCCCAGCCCCTGCTGCAGGATGCGTGCGCCCAGAAAGCCGCTGCCGCCTGTGATGAGAACGCGTTTCATCGGTACTATCTCCCTCCCTGGTTTGCTGTCAGTATAGCATATTTTGTGCAGTAAGAAAAGCAACTGCGCCCCAAAGCGAAAGCTTCAGAGCGCAGCTGCATTTTTTCAGAGGAAGAATTCCAGCACAAAGACCACAGCGCAGCAGGCCACAGCCACCTGGAACAGGCTTGCACCGCACCAGGCCGCTGCAATGCCGATCACCAGCGCCACAGCACCGGCCACCGGGCTCTGGGTGGCCTGCACAATGGCCGGGAAGGTCATGACGGCCAGCGTGACATAGGGCACATAGTACAGGAACGACTGAACGAACCGGTTCTTGATGGGTTTGCGGATCAGAGTAAGCGGCAGGATGCGGATCGCATACGACACCAGTGCCATGACCGCAATGTAAATGTAGTTGTTATGCGTCATGTTCCGCCTCCTGATCCTTGACCGGGAAAAGCACCGCAGCCGCACTGGAAATAAGTACGGTGAGCAGGATGGTCCGGGTGCCGTCCGAAAGTGCCAAGATGCCCGGCAGATAGTTGCAGGCAAAGCTCAATGCAAAGCTGATGGCCACCAGCACAGCCACCACCTTATCCTTGCGGGCAGGCGGGATGATGATGGCAAGGAACATGCCGTACAGCGCAACGCTCAGGGCGCTGACCGCACGCAGCGGCAGCAGGTTGCCGGCAACGATGCCCAATGCCGTGCCGGATGCCCACGCCGGGGCTGCCAGCAGGATGGCACCGTAAGTATAGCAGGGGTTCAGGCTACCGGGCCGTGCAATGGTGATGCCGAACAGCTCGTCCGTTACGTCGTAACCGATGACCAGCCGATGCCAGAAGGGTGTACCCGGCGCAAACCGCTGAGCCAGCGCGCAGCTCATGAGCAGATAGCGTGCATTGGCGATGAGGGTGATCACGGCCACCTGAAAATAGCTGGCACCGCTCATAATAAGCGCAAAGGCAGCGTATTCACCGGCCGATGCGTTGTTCAGCAGACTGGCCAGAAACCCCTGAAACGGGGTAAAACCCGCCTTGCGGGCTGCAATGCCCAGCGAGAAAGAGACGGCAAAATAGCCCAGTGCGATGGGCACGCCATTCCGGATGCCCTCACAAAACACCTTTCGGCTGAAGGCCCACACAGGCTTCTGCTCCCGGATGATGTCCGCATCCAGAAGCGAATTGCTTGTTTCCATGTTGAAATTGCTCCTTTCCTGTTCCAAACATTGTCTATTATACTCCACCGCCGGGCCGGAGAAAAGGGCCTTGTAACATTTTTTGTGATAAAAACGCTCAAAAATTTTTATGGCAGACATAAGATTTCGTTTGGCCGAATCGCTTGTTCGGGCATACAAAAAGCACAGGCACCACTCCGGAAAGAGCAATGTCTGTGCTTTGGGGGTCAGAGGCCCGGCACCAGAAAATGCTGTGCCTGCGTCAGCACCCGGGTGTCGGGGTCCAGTCCGTTGGCCGCCAGCATCTGGGCCGGCGGCACATGGAACCGCCGCGCGATATCGAACAGCGCCTCCCCTTCCTGTGCATAGTAAATGCGCAAGGTGATCTCCGGGTCGGCAGGGGTCAGGGCTTCGCCCAGCGAAATGCTGCCAATGCCCTGGCGGGTACTGCGTCCCAGGATGGCACCCTCAGCCCGGGCGGTGATGGTTACGGTAAGAGTTCCGCCGGTGCAGGTACACTGTACGCTGTCGGTACTCAGCCAGCATTCCGGCTGCAGCTGCATCCCGGCGGGCACCTCGGCCGGGATGGGCACGGAAAGCTCCAGCGTTTTTTCGTAGCTGTCCAGCTCTCCCAGGCTGTTCTCCGCAAAGGCGGTGGCCGTGGCGCGGGCTGTCAGCG
>UMCK01066814.1_pt1 | contig 12883 bp, 8 predicted proteins | sample 1964121 | NCBI WGS metagenome assembly UMCK01 (sample SAMEA4835957, study PRJEB28245) | human gut metagenome | biome: gut microbiome; material: fecal sample | place: Denmark | collected 2008 | reverse complement strand
TACTACCCCCATCTTAATGCAATCTCTCTTTTTCAAATATCTCAATGTGACATCGTCACAAATCAATTCTTGACCATACGAATTGCTTCTGCATTTTCATAAATAAAAAAGTACAAATCATAAAATTTGTACCCTTCATAATCTTCAACACATGCAAATATCTTGCGTATGTATTTCTTCTATTTTGTCATTCTCAAGGTAAAAAAGGGTAAACTACCCCCTTGAGCTTAATTTCACGTTTTTTCCGATTAGGAATTCTAAAGATTCCGTTAAAAGTTTTAAAAACTTTCTTCTTAGTTTAATAATAAAAAATGGTTTTTCGGCATTTATGCCTACTTAAATGGTTTAAATTTAAATCTCTCACAAAAAGCGGTATAGAATGATGATGACTGTATTATTGTTTTAACATATATATTCCAACAATTCAAGTCTTTAGCAAAATTTTTCACACACTATTTTGCCCGTAAATGTCTAATCATAAAACTCAATCATAGCTCTCAACGCAAAAAGGATACACATCAAAGTGTACCCTTTTATTCTTAATATTTATCTTTCACGATGGATAAATTGAACGCAATTCACCCATTCAGTCCTGCCTTCTATTGATACTATCTCAAGCAGTAAATAATTCAATGTAGGTTCATCACGATTCACCACTAAATTATCAAAATACAAATTCTTTGTAAAAAGAATTCAGTCGAATAGCATTGAAATGACAGGTAAATTGTGATAAAATATATACAAAACTTACATCATTTGGCAATACATTTGATTCAAATATAGTAATATTTCAGTTGCAAAGTCAGGTATTATTTATGGAACTTATTAACAACACTACCAAAACGCTCAAAGATGATTTGTCCGTTGAGATAAAAAAAGGAAGCAAACTTTCCATTGCCGCTGCTTGTTTTTCAATTTATGCATTTCAGGAATTAAAAAAACAATTATCCGGAATTGATGAACTTCGTTTTATTTTTACCTCTCCTACTTTCACTACTGAAAAAGCTCCTAAAGAAAAGAGAGAATTTTATATTCCCAGACTAACCCGTGAAAAAAGTTTGTATGGTACAGAGTTTGAGATAAAGTTAAGAAATGAACTCACTCAAAAGGCAATTGCCAAAGAATGTGCCGAGTGGATAAAAAAGAAAGTTACATTTAAGTCGAATATAAGTGATAAGACAATTCAGGGCGGTATTGTAGTAGATGAAGTTGGATACACACCGATAAATAACTTTACAACAATTGAGCTTGGTTGTGAAAAGGGCAATGTAATCAGCACAACTATTGTTAAGGATAATTCATTGGCAAAGACATTGCTTGCGGATTTTAATGAAATTTGGAACAATAGTAAAGTATTGCAGGAAGTCACCGATGAGGTTATTGACAATATAACGGCTGCCTACAACGAAAATTCTCCTGATTTTATCTATTTTGTTACACTCTATAATATCTTCAACGAATTTCTTGAAGATATTTCAGAGGATGTTCTTCCTAATGAGGCAACCGGATTTAAAGAAAGCAAGATTTGGAATATGCTTTACAATTTTCAAAAGGATGCCGCTCTTGCAATCATCAATAAACTTGAAAAATACAACGGATGTATTCTTGCAGACAGCGTTGGTCTTGGCAAAACTTTTACTGCACTTGCTGTTATCAAGTATTACGAAAACAGAAACAAGTCTGTACTTGTTTTGTGTCCTAAAAAGCTGACAAACAACTGGAATACATATAAAGACAACTATATCAATAACCCTATTGCATCCGACCGTTTGAGATATGATGTGTTATATCACACCGACCTTAACAGAACACACGGTAAATCTAACGGTCTTGATCTGGATAGGCTAAATTGGGGCAACTATGATCTTGTAGTTATTGATGAATCGCATAACTTCCGTAATGGCGGAAAAATAATTGAAAATCCTGATGAAGATGATAAAGAAAACAGATATGTAAAACTTCTCAAAAAAGTAATTCGTGCAGGTGTGAAAACAAAAGTTCTCATGCTTTCTGCAACGCCGGTAAACAATCGTTTTAATGATTTAAAAAATCAGTTAGCACTTGCGTATGAAGGTCACACTGAGTACATTGACAAAAAATTGAACACCACTCGCTCTATTGACGATATATTTAAAAACGCACAAAGGGCATTTAATACTTGGAGCAAATGGGATGTTTCGGATAGGACAACAGACAATCTGCTGAAAATGCTTGATTTTGATTTTTTTGAAGTGCTTGACAGCGTTACAATTGCCCGCTCAAGAAAGCATATTCAAAAATACTACGATACTACGGATATAGGTACATTCCCGTCAAGGCTCAAACCAATATCACTCAGACCTAACTTAACTGATTTAAAATCAGCCATTACATATAATCAAATTTTTGAGCAGCTTATGCTCCTATCACTTTCAATATACACCCCCACCCACTATATTCAGGCAAGCAAAAAAGAAAAATATTCTGACTTATTTGGTAAAGATAAAGAAAAAATCGGATTCGACCAAATGGGTCGTGAGCAGGGTATTCGCAGACTTACTGCAATCAATTTGATGAAGCGTATGGAAAGTTCTGTTTATTCATTTAACCTTACGCTTACACGCATTAAGGCATTGATTGACAAAACCATAAAAGCGATTGACGATTTTAACAAGTTTACAGACACCAAACTTGACCTAACAGATATTTCTGATGTTGATGAATTTGACGATGAAGATCAGAATGTTGATGACCTTTTCTCTTTTGGTAAAAAAATAAAAATCAGTCTTGCCGATATGGACTATGTTTCATGGAGAAAAAGTCTGCAAAAAGATGCAGATATTCTTGAACTGCTTACTCTTATGGTTGGTGATATTACACCTGAACATGATTTAAAGCTGCAAGAACTGTTGAAAATAATTGACAACAAGATAAATCACCCGATAAATGAAGACAATAAAAAGATAATTATTTTTACTGCCTTTGCCGATACGGCAGGATACTTATATGACAACGTAAGCACTTATGTAAAAACGAAATACGGTCTTAATACCGCAATGGTATCCGGTATGGTTGAAGGACGCACTACTTGTTCAAATCTAAAGAAAGACTTGAACACAGTGCTTACATGCTTTTCTCCAATATCAAAAGACAAAAAATTGCTTATGCCAAATGATGATACAGAGATTGATTTGCTCATTGCAACTGACTGTATTTCAGAAGGTCAGAATTTACAGGATTGCGATTATCTTATTAACTATGATATACATTGGAATCCTGTCCGCATCATTCAGCGATTTGGACGAATTGACCGTATCGGAAGCAAAAATAAAGTCATTCAGCTTGTAAACTTTTGGCCGGATGTAACCCTTGATGATTATATCAATCTTAAAGCAAAAGTTGAAACACGAATGAAAATTGTAGATATGACTGCAACAGGCGATGACAATCTGCTAAGTGATGAAGAAAAGACCGACCTTGAATACAGAAAAGCACAACTCAAACGCTTGCAAGAAGAGGTTGTTGATATTGAAGATATGTCAAGCGGTATTTCTATAATGGATTTGGGTCTTAATGAATTTAGACTTGATTTGCTTGAATATGTAAAGAATCATCCCGATATAGATAAAACACCTTTTGGACTTCATGCAGTCGCAAAAGCAAGTGATGAAATGCCGTCCGGAGTTATCTATGTGCTAAAAAATCGCTCCAACAGCGTAAACATAGATAATCAGAACAGACTTCACCCATTCTATATGGTTTATATCAGTGAAGACGGACAAGTTATATGTGACCATTTGTCGCCAAAAGCAATGCTTGACAAAATGCGTTATCTTTGCAAAGGCAAAACTGAACCATACACAGACCTTTGCAAACAGTTTAACAAAGAAACCCGTGATGGCAAAGATATGTCAAAATTTTCAGAATTGCTTGGCGATGCCATTTCATCTATTATCGAAGTAAAAGAAGAAAGTGATATAGACAGTTTCTTGGGTGGTGGACAGGTCAGCTTTTTAACGAACGAAATTAAAGGTTTAGATGACTTTGAACTTATTTGCTTCTTAGTCGTAAGATGAGGTGATTATAATGCTCGGATTACCAAAGGCGACGGAAATGAGTAAGCAGCTTCCGAAAAAAGCTATTTATACTAAATTTCAAATGAATACAGCAGAAAAAGCAAAAATTGATGCTGATATTTCAAGAATCACGATAGTAAATGAAATTGCTCCCAATAAGGTTAATATTCCTGCCGGAGAAGATGTAAAAAGTTTTTTTGTTTTGCTTGTTTCACTTAAAAGGAAAGAATATGATAAAAAAACGATAGCAACGCTTTCTAAGTTGATACCGCAAAATATTTTATTTGTTCTTGAATATGAGAATGAAAGCAGACTTGCTATTTACCATATAAAGGTAATGCAGACAGAATGGAAACCTACTGAAAATCAACAAATTGAACTTCAGGGACTTAACCTTGATACAGTCTGGGAGAACATTGTTAAGGGTTTGGAGTGTGGAGTGTGGAATGAGGAGTTATCGCTTGACGAAAACATTACACTACATAACAAACAGGAGCAACTAAAAAAACAAATAGAAAAGTTAGAAAAGCAAGCAAGAGCTGAAAGACAGCCTAAAAAGAAGTTTGAGTTGGTGCAGAGAATTCGTGAATTAAAAAAAGAATGGGAGAAATTAAAGTGACAAAAGAAAATCTTTCTGATACTACGATTACATATCTTCAAATGATACAAGCTACAATAGATAGAATGTCAACCTCGTCGGCAATTTTCAAAGGTTTCGCTGCTTCGATAGTTGCAGGAGTATCTGCTATATCATTTGGGAATATAAATAAATGGATTTTGCTTTTATCTTTTATACCAGTGGGATGTTTCTTAATCTTAGATATATATTATTTGCGTCTCGAAAAGCGATTTAGATTTTTGTATAACAGAGTAAGAACTGGGGAAAAAGAAGTGGATTTTAACTTAAATCCACCCAAAGTAAAGGAGATTTTGAAATTAAACGAAAAAGCAAATGTCAGAGTAAAGGATTGTGTTTTGTCACCGAGTATACTATTGTTTTATATTCCAATGATACTGATTTGTGCTGTAGTTACTATAATGAGTTTTGGAGGATATTTGAAATGAAAAGACAAGTATTTTATAGCTTTCATTACGGAAATGATGTTATGAGAGTTCAGCAAATAAGAAATATGGGGGTTATTGAAGGTAATACTCCCGTTTCGCCAAATGAATGGGAACAAGTTAAGCGAACCGGCGATAAAGCAATTGAGAAATGGATAGATGACAATATGAAGTATCGTTCTTGTGTTGTCGTACTTATTGGTTCAGAAACAGCATCGAGACCATGGGTTCAATATGAAATAAACAAAGCATGGGTTGAAGGTAAGGGCTTGTTGGGAATCTACATACACAATATTCGTGACCCTCGTAATGGCACATGCTCAAAAGGGATAAATCCATTCTCAAAATTTACTCTTAGCGGAAAACCCTTTGACCAAATTGTTCCTTGCTATGACCCAAAGCCGTGGGACGCATATAATGATATTCGCAATAATATAGATACATGGATAGAAAACGCTATCAAAATAAGAAGCCGTTATTAAAGGAGATTTTGATATGGACAAGTTAAAAATGCAGACTGTTAATAAGGCTGATGAGAATTTTAAGAGATTAGCAGAAATGTTTCCTAATGCTGTGACAGAGGCAAAGGATGAAAACGGTGAAGTAGTTCGTGCTATTGATAAAGATGTACTTATGCAGGAAATAAACACAAAGGTGGTTGACGGCAAAGAGGAACGCTATCAGTTTACTTGGCCTGACAAGAAGAAGTCCGTTCTTCTCGCCAATGCACCAATAAATAAGACATTGCGTCCTTGCAGAGAAGAAAGCGTTGACTTTGATAATACAGAAAACCTTTATATTGAGGGCGATAATCTTGAAGTGTTAAAGCTTTTGCAAGAAACTTATCTTGGTAAAATTAAAATGATATACATAGACCCGCCGTATAACACTGGCAATGACTTTGTTTATAATGATGAGTTTGGAATGAGAAATGAGGAATGGAACGAAGTCAGCGGAAATTATGATGAAGACGGAAATCAAATCACCGGCAAACTTGAGAAAAATACAGAAAGCAACGGAAGATTTCATACCGATTGGCTTAATATGATTTATCCGAGGCTAAAGATTGCAAAAGATTTGTTGACGGATGATGGTGTAATTTTTATCAGTATGGATGACCATGAGCAAGAGAATATAAGGAAGATTTGCAATGAGATTTTTGGAGAATCAAATTTCCTTGCTCAAGTCATTTGGGAAAGGGCTTACTCTCCTGTCAACTTGAAAAAGCATTTTTCTGAAAGTCACGATTACATCATTTGCTATGCAAAGAACATTGAGACTTGCGTGTGTAATGGTCTGCCGAGAAGTGCAGAAGCTAACGATAGATATAGTAATCCCGACAACGATCCTCGAGGTGCTTGGAAATCAAGCGATTTATCTGTTGGACCTCGTATCGAATCCAAAGTTTATGAAATAACAACACCCAGTGGCAGAAAGGTTTTACCTCCAAGTGGATACTGTTGGCGTCTCGACAAGAAAACATTTGAGCAGTATGTAAAGGACAATCGCATTTGGTTTGGCTCCGATGGAAACAATGTTCCTTCCATCAAGCGTTTTATCACAGAGGTTAAGCAGGGTATGACCCCTATGACGGTATGGAAATATACAGAAGTTGGTCACTCCCAAGATGCAGCACAAAAACTCAAGAGACTTTTTGATGGAAAAGCGTTCTTTGACTACCCTAAGTCAGTTGAACTGATTAAGAGATGCTTGCAACTTTATACCGACAATGATTGTTATGTTCTTGATTTTTTCTCCGGCTCAGCTACAACCGCTCATGCAGTAATGCAGTTAAATGCAGAAGATGGTGGAAATCGCAAGTTTATTATGGTACAGTTACCGGAAGAAACCGATGAAAAGAGTGAGGCATACAAAGCCGGTTACAAAAACATTTGCGAAATCGGCAAGGAGCGTATTCGCCGTGCGGGACAGAAAATTAGGAATGAGCAATTAGAAATTAAGAATGAAGGCTATAACTCCTCACTCCAAACTCCTAATTCCTCACTTGACACCGGTTTCCGAGTATTGAAGTGCGACAGCTCCAATATGAAAGATGTTTATTATAACCCTGCCGAGTACGAACCGTCACTTTTCTCATCTCTTGAAGACAACATTAAAGAGGACAGAACTCCGGAAGATTTGTTATTCCAAGTTATGCTTGACCTTGGAATTTTGCTTAGCAGCAAAATTCAAGTTAGGAGTGAGAAAGTAGGAATGAAGAATTATTCTTACTTTGATGTTGAGGATGGATATTTGATTGCTTGCTTTGACAAAAACATTGATGAAGAAGTCATCACGGCTATCGCCAAGCAAAAACCATATTATTTTGTTATGCGTGATAGCTCAATGGCAAACGATAGTGTCGCAACCAACTTTGAGCAGATTTTCGCTTCATATAGTCCTGACACAGTAAGGAAGGTGCTATGATAATTCATAATGCATAATTCACAATTCATAATTGAGGAATACTATGAAAACAGATAATATTATTGTAGAAAAGAGTAAAGCTTTCGCTATTAGAATTATAAATTCATACAAATATCTTTGTGAAGAGAAACACGAATATATTTTGTCAAAACAACTTCTTCGTTCAGGAACGAGCATAGGGGCAAATGTTAAAGAGGCTATACGAGGACAAAGTAAAGATGATTTTATCCACAAACTGAATATATCACTTAAAGAGGCAAGTGAGTCAGAATATTGGATTGAGTTGCTATTTGAAACCGACTATATTACAAAACAACAATTCGACAGTCTTATTGGTGATTGTCGGGAGCTTATTAAGCTACTAACCTCTATTATTAAAACAAGCCGAAAGGAGGGTAAATAATTCATTATGCATTATGCATCATGAATTATGAATTGATTTGAAGTTTAATTTTAAGATTCAACAATATCAAACGGATGCAGTTGACGCTGTTATAAATGTCTTTGACGGTCAAGGCTTTCATGATAAAACAAATTACATCCGTGACCTTGGTAATAAAAATCAAACCGATGCGCAGATGACCATTAACACTCCCGATGAAGAATTTGATGTTATAAATGACATAGGATATAAAAACGAGCTTGTTGAACTTTCTGACGAGCAGTTATTACAAAATATTCACACCTTGCAAAGTCAGAATAACATAAAGCTCTCCCCTTCCCTTGTAAAAGATTTGGGCAGATGCAGTCTTGATATTGAGATGGAAACAGGTACCGGTAAAACCTATGTATATATCAAAACAATGTTTGAGCTAAATAAAAAATACGGCTGGAGCAAGTTTATTGTAGTGGTACCGAGCATTGCTATTCGTGAAGGTGTAAAGAAATCGTTTGAAGTAACCACTGATCACTTCATGGAATACTACGGCAAAAAAGCTCGTTTCTTTATCTATAACAGCTCTAACTTAAATCAGCTTGATAACTTTTCATCAAACTCAGGCATCAATGTTATGATTATAAATACACAAGCTTTTGCTACATCTCTTAAAGAAGGTGGCAGAAGCAAGGAGTCCCGTATTATTTATTCAGAGCGTGATGAATTTGCATCTCGCCGTCCAATTGATGTTATTAAAGCAAATCGTCCAATTTTAATTCTTGATGAGCCACAGAAAATGGGCGGTGATGTAACACAAAAGGCATTGAAAAACTTTAATCCGCTTTTCAGTCTTAATTATTCTGCTACCCACGCAAAACACCATAATCTTGTTTATGTACTTGATGCTCTTGATGCATTCAACAAAAAACTTGTCAAAAAAATTGAAGTTAAAGGTTTTGAAGTTAAGAATTTAAGAGGAACTGACAGCTACCTCTACCTTGAACAGATCGTCCTTTCTGATAAGAAGTCGCCAATGGCAAAAATCGAGCTTGAAATCGGATATAAAAAATCCATAAACAGGGAATCTCGAACACTTGGCGTTGGTGACGATTTGTATTATGTTTCGCAAGAAATGGAGCAGTACAAGGGCTATACCATTTCCTTTATTGAACCAGGCAGCAGAGAACGAGGAATACCCGCTTCCGTAACCTTTACCAACGGCGAGGTCATCAAAGCCGGTGATGTGGTGGGCGATGTGTCCGAAAAGGATATGCGCCGTATTCAAATTAGAGAAACTATCCTTTCTCATTTTGAAAAAGAAGAAAAACTCTTTGACAAGGGAATTAAATGCCTATCATTATTCTTCATTGATGAAGTTGCAAAATATCGTCAGTATGATGAAAACGGAGATGAAGTTCTTGGCGAGTACGGCAAGATATTTGAGCAGGAATACATCAGTGTATTAAACGACTATGTAACATTGCTTGATACCCCGTACCAAAGATATTTAAAGTTCATCTGTAGTGATGCAACTAAAGTACATACAGGTTACTTTAGTATTGATAAAAAAGGTCATGCTATTGACAGTAAATTAAAGCGTGGCAGTGAATTTTCCGATGATATTTCAGCATATGACCTTATCTTAAAGAACAAAGAAAGATTGCTTTCATTTGACGAGCCTACAAGATTTATATTTTCTCATTCCGCACTTCGTGAGGGTTGGGATAATCCAAACGTTTTTCAGATTTGTACACTCAAACATTCCGATAGCAACACTGCAAAGCGTCAAGAAGTCGGTCGTGGACTTCGTTTGTGCGTAAATCAGAACGGCAATCGTATGGATGCGGAAAGTTGTGGCGAATCTGTACATGATATAAATACCCTAACGGTTATTGCAAGCGAAAGCTATAAAACATTTGTTACGGATTTGCAGTCGGATATTAAATCTGTACTTTATGACAGACCTACTGTTGCAACGAGTGAATATTTCAAAGGCAAGTATGTTAAGGTTGATGATGTACCTACGCTCATTGACGATAAAACCGCAAATAAAATTTACAAATATCTTATCAAAAATGATTATATTGATGATGACGATAAGGTCACTGACAAATATCGTCAAGAAATTAAGAGTGGTACTGTCGCTGAACTACCGGAAGAATTAAAACCTATGACGGATGGTATACATACGCTTATTCAGTCTGTATATGATGACAACATTCTTCAAGATATGTTTACAGATGGTCACGAAACAAAAGTCAAAGATAATCCTCTTAATGATAACTTTGCCAAAAAAGAATTTCAGGCATTATGGAACGAGATAAACCACAAATACGCTTATACAGTAGAATTTGACAGCAATGAACTTATACAAAAAGCCATTGCTCATATTGATGATAAATTATTTGTTACTGAACTTCAATACACCACAACTGTCGGTCATCAAAAAGAAGAAATGAATGAATACGAAGTTGAGCGTGGAGCTTCCTTTACCAGCGAAAAAACGAGAGTACAAACACTTAGACACACTGAAACAAGTCAAGTCAAATACGATCTCATTGGCAAAATTACTGAGGGAACATCATTAACAAGAAAAACTGTATCAGCAATTTTACAGAGCATAAATATCAAAAAATTCTATATGTTTAGAAATAATCCTGAAGAATTTATTACAAAGGTTATCAGGCTTATCAATGAGCAAAAAGCTACAATGATTGTAGATCATATTTCTTACGATACTATTGAAGGAAAATACGATAGCACAATCTTTACAGCCGAAAAAAACACGCAGAGCTTTGATAAGGCGTTCCTTGCAAAAAAAGCAATTCAGGATTATGTGTTTACGGATGGTTCTGCTGAAAAGAGTATTGAAAGAAGATTTGCAGAAGATTTGGATGCAGCGGAAGAAGTATGTGTTTACGCAAAACTTCCGAGAACATTTCAAATACCTACTCCCGTCGGCAATTATTCTCCTGACTGGGCTATCGCTTTCTACGAAGGAACGGTTAAACATATCTTCTTTATTGCTGAAACAAAAGGAACAATGGAAACGCTTAATCTTAGACCAATAGAGCAAGCAAAGATTTCTTGTGCCAAAAAATTGTTTAATGAAATGTCAACAAGCAATGTTGTTTACCATGATGTTGACAGTTACCAAAGCTTATTAGACATTATGAATTCAATATAAACAAAGAAGAAAAGTCGAGTTTGTGTGTTCAGCTTGACTTTTCTTCATACAACATAGTAATACACATTAAAAAAGTGAATACAAAACTAACAAATAAATGAAACAACTATAATACTTGTCAAATAAATACTATGGAAAATATAAGAATCAACAAAGTGCAGAAAGCGGCATTCGAACTAATTCAATCAGATGCAAGATTTTTAAATACAATAATTGATATCAATACAAATGCTAAAAATATTGATAGTAATTTTTTAATGATGTGTCAACCCTACATAGGAATATTTGCAGATGGTGCAGAACAATGGTGTCGAAAAATGGGGTTAGCCGCACCAGTGTTTAACAAAAAAGAAAAGACTTATTATTCTTCTCTTAGACAAGGGCATAAGCTTTTTGAAAAATCTTATAACGATTATACTAAAGCTCTAATGTATCGATTTTACAAAAGTGATAATTATTTCTTTAGAATAAGTGGATTGCGTAAAAATGCCTATTATAATGTAGGAACTGATATTTGCAATGGAGAATTCTGTGGCAATACAATTTTGTGTGCTTTACACACTCCCATTGATGATTTTGAAGATAAAAATTCAGGTGATTTCATTAGCGAGATGGGTGTAATCGTAGGTAAATTGGCTGCTTTTTTAGGGTGCAGAAACTTTCCTCCATATAATTACGATGATATCAATAACATAGTTATATATAAAGACTATCACTTTTATCACAATTGCCCATTAGTTTTAAAAAATGATGTAGGGTTTGTATTGTTTTCAATTCTTTGCAATATCAATTATGCAATAAAATTTGTTGAAAACTACTTCGTTGAAAACATTCCCCAAAAATTCAAATTTGCCTATTTACAATATTATTACCTTTGCGACTTTATAAGAGAAATGAACGAATTACTAAACACCAAGTTGGAATTAAATAGTTCTCTTAAAAACAGAAATATTAGAAATTGCCTTGCACATTATGGACTAGGACAATTTATGAAAGAAACTGACATTGATAAAGAAGATATCCTTAAAGGCATAACGGTAAAAGCTTTCAATATGGAATACTACCATTGCAAAGAACTTCTTTACGATTACCTTAACAAATTAGCTATACAGATAAAGTACAAAATATTTTAGTACGCTATTCCAAAGGTAGAAAACTGAATTCTAACTGATTATCACTGATTTTCCGATATGTGAATCCTTCTTCTTTTCAGGCCCAATAATTTTTTATATTGCTGTATATGTCAATATTCTCTTGTCATAATAAAACCTCCTATTGTAGTTTCTTTAATTCTACCATAGAAGGTCATTTTTCATTATCCACTTTTTACGAACTTGTGCAAAGAATTATGGAAGTTATTGAACTGAGTAACAAAGCATTTATGGGTTATAATTTTCAATGAAAGTATTGATGACAAACAGATTGAAGCGTTTGCTTTTGGTGTTTAGACAGTCTTTATAAATAATCAAATAGCAGGCAAAAAGAAAGCTGAGGATATGAAAATTGTCCTCAGCTTTTGGTTGTTTTAGGGGGGATTTTTCGATGATTTTTGAGGTTGATTTTGAATATTATGCATTGGCAGTTTTTTTGACTGATGAAATCTTGTAAGGGTTTTCTAAAAATTTTTCTAAAAAACTTTCTGAATTTTAGCAAATAAAGAACAATATATTAAATATTGTTCAGTGTTGTAAATTCCTGAGACTGCTGATGGTTACAGCATTTTTTGAACTTTGTGGCATTAGGCGATACAAGATAATACCACTTCTGAGCCGCTCC
>UMCK01017313.1_pt1 | contig 13064 bp, 9 predicted proteins | sample 1964121 | NCBI WGS metagenome assembly UMCK01 (sample SAMEA4835957, study PRJEB28245) | human gut metagenome | biome: gut microbiome; material: fecal sample | place: Denmark | collected 2008 | reverse complement strand
ATGACGACTGGTGCTTCAGCGACTCTGATTTTGAGGATCATTTGAAGACGGAGCATTCCGGCGCCGGACATACCCACATAGCCTCCGCCAGCTGGGCGGCTGACGGAACGCAGCACTGGCACCCCTGCCGCTATTGTGACGATAAAAAGCTGAATGCCGCCAACCATGAATTTGACGCCAAGGGCGTGTGCAAGGTCTGCGACTACATCAGCGGCAGTTCCATCGTCATCAACCGCCAGCCGAGGGGCGTCAAGTGTAAGACCTCTATCTACAGCAGCGGCGATTATGACGAAGAGCCGGAAAACGACCTGCTGTACAGCGAACATAACTGGGTCACCTTCTCTGTCTCGGCAAAGAGCCTGAAAGGCGACGAGCTGACCTATCAGTGGTATCAGAAGAATAATGCGAATCCCACGGCGGCGCCCTACAAGCTGCCGGAGAAAGATTACTATGTGGACGTGAACACCCCAACGCTGAGGCTGTCGGTTTCCGCCGAGGCCTGCATGGATGACTACTCCTACTACTGCGTCATCGGCAGAAAGGGCGACCCTTCGGACACCATGAAAACGGCGGAGGTAAAGCTGACTGCCACCCATGCCTACAGCCACAAGCAGGCGGGTGTGCGTGTGCCCACGGAAGACAGCGAGAGAACGCCGAAATACAATGTCACTTGGGTCGATAAGCATGGGGTTACCCATGACGGTGTCGTGGGCGGCGACCCGAAATGCGACGGCCACAAGCTCCCGTGCCTGTTTGAAGCAGGCTATTACGAACCGCATTATATGACCACCGGCTCCAAGGAGCGCATCTTCCCGCATACCTTTGTGCTTGACATTAGCTATGACGCAGTGGGCGGCGGCAGAGTCGATGTGCTCAGATGTTCCGTCTGCGACTATATAGTTCCTGTGAAGAGCCATGTCCATGATTACGGCTGGAACTGGGACTGCACCGGCTTCGGCAGTATCTATGAGTATACCTTCAACATCGGCGGCTCGACCAAGACGGTGGAGGAGCTCATCATCGAATCCGACTATGCCCACCCCGAAAAGTGCAAGGTTCCCGGCTGCGAGGAATTCATCATGGTTCCCCACAGCTGGGGCCACTGGAATGTGGTCAAAAACCCTGATACCGAGGGCGATAAAGGCGGCATGGAAGCTGAATGCAGCGTCTGCGAATACAAAGAGACGGAAAGAATTGACGGCGATTGGACAAAGGACACCGCCCTTGTGACGGTGAAAAATGGCCGGGCAACCCGTATGATCGTCAAGCCAGGCGACAAGATCAGGCTTTATCCCGAAGAGAGAACCGATCAGAAGGCCATCGGCTGGAAGGTGGAGTATCTCCGCGAATACAATGAGTATGACATCATACCTGTTACTAGAAATTGGAATACCAATGAGGCGAAGACCATGTTCAAGCTGGTGACCAACGGCTCCGCCCTTGAGTGGGGCTGCACGATCCCAGCGTTCAGCGCCATGGGTGCCCCCGGCGGCGGCAATTTCTTCTTTGAGCCTGTCTATGCAAGCTGTGACCACAGCGGAGGCACAACGCTGCTCAACGCGAAGGAGCAGGTCTGCGACCGTAAGGGTTACACCGGCGACACCGCCTGCGCAGACTGCGGTCATGTCATCAGTGCCGGTTCGGATATCTACCCACCTGCAAACGCCGGTCATACCGGTCCACTGCAGCCGCTGTACTACTACGGCACGGCCAACTCGGCAACCACAGACGCGAGCCATGGCGGAAAACGCTATAACGCCAAATCGGGCGACTGCCGACACCGCGCCTATGAGGGCGACTACCGCTGCACGGCTTGCGGCGGCACCGTAAAGGGCGAGACCGGCGACTTCAGGCATAGCGGTCCCCTTGAACTGCGTGATGTAAGAACGGCGACCTGTACAGAGAGGGGCTATTCCGGCAACCAGTACTGCACATCGTGCGACAGGATCGCGCAGAAGGGCGTCTCAACCCCGTCCCTCCACGAAATTGCCGATAACTACAAGCTGATCAATGAGGTTAAGCCCGGATGCACCACCTCAGGCTATAGCGGCGACCAGCAGTGCACAGCCGGCTGCGGACAGATTATCCGCTACGGTCATGTCGTTAATAAGCTCAGCCACGACTGGGACGGCGGCAAACCTGCAAAACAGGGCAAGAGCGAAGGAATTCTCTACACCTGCCAGCGCGCCGACTGCAGCGAGACAAGGTTCGTCAGAAGCTCCGCCGCGACCGAGTTCACGGTCACGGTCATCAAGGGCACGGCCTCCCTTGCCGCAGGGACACTCATCACAGACAAGATCGCGCAGAACACCGTTGTGACCGTTACGGCGGACGCACCAGAGGCAGGCAAGGTCTTTGACAAGTGGGTCGTGCTGGAGGGCAATGTCACTCTGGCAGACGTCACCAAAGCGACTACCACCTTCACCATGCCTGGCAATGATGTGAAGCTCGAAGCCACCTATAAGGATGCGCCTCCAAGCCATACCCACAGCTACGGCACAGAGTGGAAGTATGACGACACCGATCATTGGAATGAGTGCGAGTGCGGCGATAAGGCCAATATTGAGGCTCACAGTGCCAGCGAGTGGATCGTTGACACGGCAGCTACCGAAACCGCCGACGGCGCTAAGCATAAGGAATGCACCGTCTGCAAGAAGGTTCTTGAAACCGCACCGATCCCCGCAACAGGCAGCAATCATACCCACAGCTACGGTACAGAGTGGAAGTATGACGGCACCAACCACTGGCATGAGTGCGAGTGCGGCGACAAGGCCGACACGACAGCACACAGCTTCCAGTGGGTGATCGACAAGACCGCTACCAAGGAGGCCACAGGCATCAAGCACGAGGAATGCACCGTTTGCGGCGCCAAGCGCAGCGAGAATACGGTCATCGACAAGCTCCCCGACGGCGGCAACACCGACAATACAGGCAGCAGTGATAATAACACCAATAAGCCAGGAAATGACGACTCCACCAAGTGTCCTCAGACCGGTGACAGCAGCAACCACATTGGTTGGCTTGCTGCTCTGTGCGGCGTTCTGACTCTGCTGGGCGTAAGCGGCAAAAAGAGAAAGAAATCCGAGGTTAAATAAGCCGACGCTTCCGAAATCGAAATAGCCTAAACACAATAGGCGGTGACGGATCATTCCGCCACCGCCTATTTTCTTGAGAGCGGGCTTGGCAGCAAGTCCCTTTCCGAAAGGCGGCAAGCGACACCCACATTCTGACCGTGTATCCCCAGCCGAACGGGGACGGCAATCTCCGACACTCTTTCTTTATGCCTTCGACAAAAATCAGAGCAAAGCTCAAAAATCTTTTAGGAAATTAAAAAACTTGGTTTTAGCCCCCTCAACTTTTCGGCATGGAAAGTGAGGGGGCTTTCTCTATAGCCTCCGCCCGTTCTTTGAAAACCGAATAGTACAGCGCATCCTTTTGTAGGGCGTAATTTTTTTGTGCCTAAAAGCAAATTTACTCACTGTCAAAAGCTTGAACTCACTACAAATAAAAAAATGGTAACACCAGCAGGAAGTTATTTCCCTGCTAATGTTACCTCATTTACAAGTATCACAAGATTTAAAGGGGAAATGATAAAGACTTTGTAATGCTTATCGTAATTCTTGTAGCTTTACGCTTAATTCTTGTAAATGTTTTTTGGCTCTTTAGCTTGATAGCCACCATACATTGATGCACATCCGCAGGCAGCTATACCCATTCTCTTAGTTGCTCTGGCAATAAGGCTGGCAAGCAATTTCTTAAATGATCTCATTCTTATCACACCTCTTTTCTTTGATCTTCGCTGATATTATTAAAACTGCAATTAATAGATTTGTTAATAAGATCATAGATCCAACCATCTGATATCTATTGATGATCGCCCCGCCAAACAGATCAAGCAACAGAAAAACTATCATTCCCATCGCTTTGAACTTTGGCTTTTTTTCTTTTTCTATAGGCTTATTTTTGTTCTCCACAGGGCAGAATACAAAAGCTATTATCTCTTCAAACACCACAAAGGCAACTATCACCCATATATTTATATATCCGCATACCTTGTCATTAAGAAAAGCTGTAGCAATAAATGTTGAACACATCAGCAGATTGCATCTGAAATATGTATCTGCATGATACCCTCCGGTAATAACCCTGACAGCAATAAACACTGCCAAATATATTACGCTTTCCAGCAAATGCCCTGTCAATGCTCCCATAAGCAATACAAGCACAATGTTTAACATTGATGAGATAGTTATTTCTATGCCATACCGATAAAAATCCTGTACCTCATCTGCTTTGCCGATAGCTTCCTGCTCGGTCAAAAAATTAAGTATACCCGATACAACAAGATCCATAAACTATCGCCTCGCTTTTGTCTTACCCTAATTTGAATTTTACTAGAATAGCAGCAATATGTCAAGCTTTTTGGAATGAGTTGCAGGTTTTTGTCACGAAATGCAGCAACGGTCCAGAACAATCAGTTCAGGACCGTTGTATCTGCCATCAATGTTACCTGACAGCAAAACATTCCCTCCGACTCATAGAAATCGCATCTGCCATTATATTTTCTTGCTATCTCTCTGATTATTGAGGTCCCCAGACCATGCTGTTTTTTATCAGCCTTTGTGGTCGTAAGCCTTGGATTACTATCCATAACAGAATGATCTATTGAATTTTTTATCAAAAATGTATATGTATCCGTTTCTCGGTCGATCTTCAGATACAGAAATTTATTTGCGTCGTCGGCTATTTCCTTGCATGCCGTTATAGCATTCTCCAACGTGTTGCTCAACAGGTCGCAAAGGTCAGTTCCCTTTATTCCCTCAAAATCTGAAACTGTTATACATGATATTTTTATCCCCAAGGAAGAAGCCATCGTAAGCTTTGCGTTAACGATAGCATTTACAATATTATTTTTCGTTTTAACATAGGACTCCGACTTCCCGATAAGGTCAAAGCTTTCTGAGATAAATTTTCTCGTTTCATCTATTTTTTGTACTTTCAACAGTTCATTGACCGTTTCATATTTGTCTTTTATATCATGCCTTAGTTTTCTCATGGCGTCATATTGCGACTCGGCGTTTCCGATAAACTGCTCAAGATACTGCTCTCTTAGTTTGACTATCTCCATTTCCTTGAGCTTCCGATTCTTTTTTATCAAAGAATTTATTATCCAGAATATAAGTATATTAAGAACAAAGACAAGCATATATGACAGATTTATATACAGCCTATGGCCACCGTCTGCCGAAAGGGACAGTTCATGTATTACCATAACGAGGAAAAACGAAATAATAAGCACTGCAATTATCGTCACCCAATCTGAAGCCGTATAATCATCTGTATGTTTAAAGGCCATCAGTATTAATCTAAATACAATGAATATAGAGATCTGGATCATTATAAGCGTCACAGATCTAAGCAAGCTTTGTTCGACCACAAGCTCCCTGAGAGATATTTTAAAAAATGACGATACAGCATTTAGTTCCAATGACGTTATCAACAAGATCGCAACCTGCGAGAGGGATATGGAAAGAAATTTCTTTACTGCATTGTCACTAAAAAAGCAAAACGCAAAAACAAGCAGACTTGCCCAGTACAAAGCACTTCCAAAGCCCTCAAATACAGTGAAATAATTAAAAGCAGTGACCAGACAGCCTTCACAAACGGCAAATATAACAGCCCATATCTTAGCCCTTTCATGAGATCTTGGCGTAAGAAATTTATATATAAACCATGTTTCCAGACCGCCCTGATAAAAGTTTATCAAGATCTCAAATATCGTCCACAATGTAATAGTCATCACTTTCTCCTCAGATATTCAGTCAAAGCGTCGTCAACTGCATTCTTATATCCTCGGCTCATGGGAAGCTCTGAACCGCTTTTGAAGATCACTGTTTCATTTGAACGGCTTATGTTAAAAACATATTTCAGATTGACGATATATTTTTTATGCACCCGTATAAAATCAAATTTACGATAAGCCTCTTCTATCTCGCCAATGCTATCTCTGACTGCAATAGTATCCTTATTATTTGCAAAATGATATATGATGCTGTGGCTATTGCTCTCTATATAAGTTACATCCCGAAGCTTTACAGAGATCCTTCCCTGCTCCCTATTCTCCAAAACCACTGTCTTTTCCTGCTTCAATGCGTCCGTCAACTGTCCTGCTACCATATGGAGCCTATCCTTCATAACATCAGCGTCAGGATCTTTGCAGATAAAATTCAGCGGTCTGAAATTAAAGCTGTCATAAACCAACTCCTGATGACTTGTCACAAAGATCACGAAGCAATTACCATTCTGACCTAGCTGCCGCGCGACTTCAAAACCGGTCATTTCAGGCATATCAAGGTCAAGAAATATAGCCGAAAAAGGCTTTTTACCATGGCAGTAAAAAAAGCTCTCAGCTTTGGTAAACGTTTCTATTTCAGCCTTGACCGACCTTGATTCAAGTTCATTTGCCAGCATAGATTTAAAAAACTGAAGAAAAACAGCATTATCATCACAAACTGCGATCCGCATTTTTTCACGTCCTTTTATAACATAGTCTATGTACGATTTTATATTACCATAATTATACCATAAGGTCAAGCCATAAAACCAGCAATAAGCACCTAGCGTCAAGAATTGTCATGTTGTGCCAAAATCGAGAAACTTTGTTCCAAAAACCACACCTCATATTTGTCCCTTTTGCCAATTTACAAAAATATACTTATGTGTTACAATAATAGAGTAAAGTATATTGATCGTGTGAAATGGGGTGACATTACTGGTCAAAGTCGTAAAAATCCATCTAATTAGTGAGCAATTTGACAAAGCAGGCAACCGGATAGATTATAAAGAAGTCAATAAAATACTGTGGGAATTGCAAAAGCAGACACGAGAAGCAAAGAATAAAACTGTTCAGCTTCTTTGGGAATGGAACAATTTTTCAAGCGATTATGTTAAGGCGAGTGGCATATATCCTAAAGCAAAAGACATATTTGGCTACTCAAGTGTGCATGGACAAGCAAACAAAGAATTAAGAACAAAACTCATTTTAAATTCAAGTAATCTTTCCACTACCACAATGGATGTATGTAAAATTTTTAATACATATAAAAAAGAGGTATGGGAAGGCAAACGATCAGTTCCTTCATACAAATCAGACCAACCTCTTGATCTGCACAAAGACTCTATAAAGCTGATATATGAAAACAACCAATTTTATGTTAGGCTTGCTTTATTAAAAAAAGCTGAATTTGCAAAGTATGGTTTTAAAGACGGTTTTCGTTTTAAAATGCAGGTGAAAGATAATTCTACCAAAACTATTCTTGAACGCTGTTTTGACGAAGTATACAAGATAAATGCCAGCAAACTTTTATATGACCAAAAGAAAAAGATGTGGAAGCTTAATCTGTCTTATAGTTTTGACAATAAAAACATTTCTGAACTTGACAAAGAAAAGATCCTTGGTGTTGATGTAGGCGTTAACTGTCCTTTAGTCGCTTCGGTTTTCGGCGATCGTGACCGATTCATAATCAAGGGCGGCGAAATTGAGAAATTCAGAAAAAGCGTGGAAGCTCGCAGACGTTCAATGCTCGAGCAAACAAAATACTGCGGTGACGGAAGAATTGGTCACGGCAGAAAAAAACGCACTGAGCCTGCCCTAAATATAGGCGACAAGATAGCAAGATTTCGTGATACAACAAACCACAAATACAGCAGAGCTTTGATAGAATATGCTGTAAAAAAGGGCTGCGGAACTATCCAAATGGAAAAGCTGACGGGTATTACATCTAAATCTGATCGTTTTCTAAAAGACTGGACTTATTATGACCTCCAGACAAAGATAGAAAACAAGGCGAAAGAAGTAGGGATAAATGTCGTCTATATCGCCCCTAAATATACAAGTCAGAGATGTAGCAATTGCGGATATATCCACAAGGATAACAGACCAAATCAGGCGAAATTTAGATGTCTTAAATGCGATTTTGAAAGTAATGCCGATTATAATGCAAGTCAGAATATCGGAATTAAAAACATTGCTAAGATAATAGAAAAAGATTTGAAAAAGCAAAAAAGCGAAGTCCAAGTGAACGAAAACAAGTAGAAGGTTCACACAATTTCAGGGCGACTCGGCGTCCTAAAATCGAGAAAGTGTACATAAGTTTTTAACAAAATACGGTAAATACTCTCGGTAAGGTTTTAACGTGCACATAATAATCCGTGCAACAGGGTTACACTTTTGTTCAATTTTGCAGTTGCAACTTACACATAGGTGTAAAATACGAGGTCACTTATGGATTATGAACTGGATAATGATTGGTTGCAACTTACGCATAGGTGTAAAATACGAGAACGTACTCTGAACTCTTAATTATTTGCTATGCGTTGTAACTTACGCATAGGCATAAAATACGAATCACTCAATTTGCATTGTGATACGATATTGAATTACAATCACATATTTGTAAAACAACAAAAGGGCTGTCCACACAGCCCTTTTGTTCTTATCTAACCTATGCCAAGCCCCTTACCCCTTAGGCTTTTTCATAGTAAGCGAAATACGCTTTTTCTTCAGGTCAACGTTAATTACCCAAACCTTAACTACCTCCCCGACCTTTACGACCTCAAGAGGGTGCTTTATAAATCTGTCGCACATCTGAGAAATATGTACAAGTCCGTCCTCGTGGACGCCGATATCAACGAACGCTCCGAAGTCTATAACGTTTCTCACTGTGCCCATAAGCTCCATGCCCGGTTTCAAGTCCTTAAGCTCCATGATGTCGCCACTTCTCATAAGCGGTGGAGGCAGCTCATCACGAGGGTCACGACCCGGCTTTTCAAGCTCCCCTACTATGTCCTTTAACGTCGGAGCACCAATGCCGATATCTGTGGCAAGCTTCTTCATGCCCATTGCATTGACTTTCTCAGCTATCTGCTTTACGTCGCCCATGTCCGCAAGGCTCAGCCCGCACCTGTCAATAAGCGCCTGCGCGGCCTTGTATGACTCAGGGTGAACAGCCGTGTTATCCAGCGGATTTTTTCCTCCACGCACTCTCAAAAAGCCTGCGCACTGTTCAAAAGCCTTTGCGCCAAGCTTCGGAACTTTCATAAGTTGCTTTCTTTCGGTGAAAGCTCCGTTTTCCTCACGGTAGGAAACAATATTCTTTGCAACTGTCATATTTATGCCCGATATGTATGACAACAATGAGTATGAAGCCGTATTAAGGTCAACGCCTACTGAGTTTACGCAGTCCTCAACAACGCCCTTTAAAGCCTCGTCCATTCTCGCCTTTGGCATATCATGCTGATACTGTCCAACACCTATTGCCTTTGGGTCTATCTTTACAAGCTCTGCAAGAGGGTCCTGCAAACGGCGTGCTATTGATACTGCTGAACGCAGTGAAACGTCATACTCAGGAAACTCCTCAGCCGCAAGCTTGGAAGCGGAGTAAACGGAAGCGCCTGCCTCAGACACCACCATGTAAGAAACTTTCTGCGGAATTTCTTTGATAAGCTCGGCTGTGAACTGCTCCGTTTCTCTTGAAGCTGTGCCATTGCCTATGGAGATAGTCGTAACACCATATTTCTTTATAAAGCCCGTCAGAATACGCTTAGCACGCTCTGTATCCTTCTTTGGCGGAGTAATGTAGATTATCGCAGTGTCAAGTACCTTGCCCGTAGCGTCCACTACAGCGGTCTTACAACCGTGAGCATATCCTGGGTCAAGACCAAGGGTAACAGTGTCTTTAACAGGCGGCTGCATAAGAAGCTGTCTGAGGTTTGAAGAGAACACCTTTATTGCCCCCTCCTGAGCGTTTGCCGAAAGCTCCGCCCTTATCTCACGCTCTATGGACGGATAAATAAGTCTTTTATAGCCGTCCTCACAAGCAGCCGTAACAAGCTGTCCGCACTCTGACTTATTTTTCACATATCTTGACACGCAGGCTCTCTCCCCTGCGCCCTCTGGGACATTCACTGATACTTTCAGAACGCCCTCTTTTTCGCCTCTATCCAAAGCCAAAACTCTGTGACCTGCTATCTTTCCCACAGCCTCAGCGTAGTCATAATAATTCTCGTACACTGACTCGGTATTCTCGTCAGACGCCTTTGAGCTTATCACGCCTATCTGCGAAAACAGCGTTCTTATGTATTTTCTCAGGTCAGCGTCGTCAGAGATATCCTCTGCGATTATGTCCATTGCACCCTGCAAAGCTTCGTCTGCAGACTTTACGCCCTTGTCCTCGTTGATAAATTTTGACCCCTCGACCTGCGGGTCGCATTTCTTATCCTGGGTCAGGATAAGTTCAGCCAGTGGTTCAAGCCCCTTTTCTCTTGCCACCGAAGCCCTTGTTTTACGCTTTGGCTTGAAAGGTCTGTAGATATCCTCCACCTCCACAAGGGTCTTTGCATTTTCAATAGCAGACATTATCTCGTCTGTCATTTTCTCCTGCTCAGTGATAGAAGAGATTATCTCGCCTTTACGTTTTTCGAGATTTCTCAGGTAAGTGAGCCTGTCAGCGATCTCTCTAAGCACCTGATCGTCCAAAGAGCCTGTCAGCTCTTTTCTGTATCGAGCAATAAACGGTATAGTTTTATCGTCATCAAGGAGTGCAACAGTGTTGTCTATCTGCTCCTGTCTGAGCTTAAATTCTTCCGCAAGGGTCTTGTTAATGTCCATGTTTTTACCAATCCTTTTTTATTACTTTTTGCGTATTATCATATATAATATTATAGCACATTTTCGATAAAAACGCAACGAAAATGCAGTCGAAAACTGTAACAAAGATATTATATAATACATATAGGATCAATCAGAAAATTAATAAAAGCAGGCAAAAATGCACTTGAAAAAAGGGCTTGGATATGTTATCATAAAAGAATAAAACAGTATTCAGGAGTGTTTATATGCTAAATCAGTTTTCAAGAACCGAGCTTTTATTCGGCAAAGAAGCAATGGAAAAGCTCAGTAACAGCAGAGTTGCGGTTTTCGGCATAGGCGGTGTAGGCGGATATGCAGTTGAAGCCCTTGCACGAAGCGGTGTAGGCGAGCTTGACCTTATAGATGATGACAAAGTGTGTCTGACCAACATCAATCGTCAGATAATTGCCACAAGAAAAACAGTAGGAAAATACAAGGTAGACGTGGCGGAGGAGCGTGTTCACGACATCTGCCCTGACATAAAGGTAAACACATACAAGTGTTTTTATATGCCTGACACAGCGGATCAGTTTGATTTTACTCAGTATGATTACATTATCGACGCCATTGACACTGTTACAGGCAAGCTGGAGATAATAAAGCGAGCAAACGTCGCAGGAGTACCTGTTATATCCTCAATGGGTGCAGGCAACAAGCTTGACCCTACAGCATTCCGTGTGGCGGACATTTATCAGACAAAGGTCTGCCCACTTGCAAAAGTCATGCGACGAGAGCTTAAAAAGGCAGGCATAAAGTCGCTTAAAGTTGTTTACTCAGAGGAACAGCCTATCAGACCGATAGAAGATATGGCTATTTCATGCCGTCAGGACTGCATTTGTCCTCCTGGCACAGCAAGAAAATGCACAGTGCGCCGTGATATTCCAGGTTCAACAGCATTTGTGCCGTCAGTGGTGGGACTTATCGTGGCAGGAGAAGTTATTAAAGATCTGGCTAAGAAATAATACAAACAAAGGACGAACCATTGATTAGCTGTGGTATAATGGTTTTGGAAATTGGTCGGGATAGACTGCCCGACAAATCGTAATTTAGTGGAGGAGTACAAAAAAATGGATAAAAGTGAAATTATTAAAAAGGTTGCACCATGTTCTTTAATGTGCCACACTTGTTCGGCATATAATGATGGGATAATTTGTGCGTCGGCTAAAACATTATTAAAATATTTAGAGGGCATAAAAGAATTTTATGAGGTACATATGCCCGACGCCGTAGAAAGCTATAACAACTTTGAGGGAGTACTTAGCATATATGCGGGTGCTTCTTGTTCAGGTTGCCGCAGCACAGAACATAATGGATGCAGCATCGAAGGGTGTTTTTTGCTTGAGTGCACAAAGAACCATGGCGTTGATTTTTGTGGAGAGTGCAATGAGTTTCCGTGCAAAAAAACGCAGGGAATTTTTGAAGAAATAGTATACAGGCAGTGGCTGGAGGGTAATCAACAAATTAGAGAATATGGTATAGAGACATTTTGGAAAAATAATTCCGAAAATCCGCATTATAGACCATATAAAAAATGATTTAAATTCCAATTTGTCGAGCAGATCACTTATCGCAGCACTATTATTTGAATTTTTCAGAAAGGAAAAACTGTTATGCAAGAATGGCTCATGACTATAACGCTTGGAATAATCGGAGTATTTTTGATAGCTGTTACATATGCCGCATTATATCAAAGCAAAAAAAGCAAAAAACACATATCTGGATTTCCATTTTTCGGTGGGTTTATTCTTGCTGTTGCATTTCTCTTCTCTCCTATTAAATGGTTAGCTTTTCTGGGCTTCATTGATTATGGTTTGTGGCTCCTGCCATATGTATTGATTATGGATTATTATAACAACAAAAAATTCAAAAAAATATATATGCAGCAGAATTTTGAACAACGCATCAGCGATGAATCAAAAGAATTACGTATCAGAATTTCTGAAAGAAATGAAGAATGGGTACAGCCGTATATTACGAATTTAGTTTATGAACTCAAAGTGCCTAAGCTGTTATATGCTGTTTGTACAGACCAAAATGGAAAGAAATTTTTACTTATTGATAAATGCAAAAGAAAAGGCAACATTGAAATAGTTCCTTTTGATAATAATACTATTCTGCTTACAGACCTCAACTCAAAAGATGTTGATTATTCAGTAGAAATTGAAATCAAAGACAATCCATAAAAAGTTTCCCATTTATCGAACAGCTCCCTCATCACAGCACTCATAACGTGTGCTGTGTTTTTTTAGACAAATAGTGCTTCCATACACCTACATTAGTGTAAGCATACGAAAGCACTGTATCCATACATTACATTTACAAACTGCAATACTAAATCATATATACAAAAAAGAGCCATAGCAAAAGCTACAGC
>UMCK01052558.1_pt1 | contig 13327 bp, 10 predicted proteins | sample 1964121 | NCBI WGS metagenome assembly UMCK01 (sample SAMEA4835957, study PRJEB28245) | human gut metagenome | biome: gut microbiome; material: fecal sample | place: Denmark | collected 2008 | reverse complement strand
TTATTCGAATTATTGGCCTTATAAAAAGTGGTTTTAGTATCTTTGATAGCACTGCTGATAGGCAGAACAGAACCATCAACAGCGAGAAGGCGATAGCCTTTGTGAAGCTTGATTTTCTGTGTTCGTTCATTGAACATATTGAATAATGTACGGAATGCATCTGGACGAATCTTACTACGTGCCTGTACAAATGAAGAAGCTGTGGGCGTATCAAGTTTATATCCAAACAATTTAAACATTTCATCTTTTAAAGATCCGGACTCTAATAAAAGCACATTGAAAAGAGTGCTTCCAAAAAGATGTTTTCTTTTTCGGGTAAAATTCTTATTTGAATCGACAACAAATAGAGAAGAAGAATCATTCATAGTTTTGATGCAGAATTTCAACTGCTTTTTTAACGATTTATAATTGTTCATAAGTACCTCCAAAAACATATACCTATAAACAATTGGCCTATTATCAGAAATGATAATAGGCCACACATTTCAATCTGTATGTCAACAAAAAAATTCAAATTTTCCATAAAAAAAGAGGAGCACATTTTTTGTGTTCCTCTTAAAAGATGCCATTTCTTAACTTAATGACATTGAGAAAAAGTGTCTTTTTTTTCGTATAAGAGTATGTAGGAAATGCCTACTAGAAATGAGGTGCTCATGCGTAGCGCAAATTTATTAAATGATTTCGCCTTTAAATATGTGTTTGGCGAAGATTGTAAGGAGGCAAATGATGCCTTAAAATCATTACTCACAGTATTTTTAGAAAGAAAGGTCAATCATGTGGTTGTTAAGAATTCAGAAATGGTAAAAGACTATAGTAAAATGAAGAGTCCACGATTAGATTTATTAGTCGAATTTGATGATCAAACAACAGTGGATTTAGAAATGCAGTTAAGACAAACTAAAGATAATATGATGAATCGCTTTCCTTATTATTCGGCTAGGCTTCATGGTTCACAAGACATGGAAGGAAAAAGTTACAGTCAATTAAAGGAAACCATTGTCATGATTTTCTTTAATGTGAGTATTTTTGCAAATGATAATATATGTAATACTTTCAGGTATAAATGTGACGGTGACTTACCTTTTGTGAAAGAAGAAAAAGAAGATCGTATGAAGTTACGTACAATAGAAATGCCAAAAGTAGATTTAAATAAGCCTCTTGAAGACATGAATGAACAGGAGAAAATGATTTATTACTTTTTGAATTGCCACAAAGGAATGGATGATAGTAAAATTAAGGTGATGATAGAAAGTGATGGGGTGATTCAGATGTTAGAGAAGCGTGTAGAAACTATATCGGATGATCGTTGGAAGAAAATAATAGAAGATTTTCAAAAATTACATGAAAATGAAGAACGAATTGAACTACAGCTTGAACTTGAAGAAGCTCAAAGACAGATGAAAGAGGCTCGTAAAGACAAAGAAGAAGCGCGTAAAGAAAAAGAAGAAGCTCATAAAGAGAAAGAAGAAGCAAGAAAGGCAATACTAGAAGCTGATAAGAAAGTGGAACAGATGGTTCGTAAGATGCATGAATCTGGATTGAGTCTTGAACAAATATCTGCATATTGTTCACTGAATGTGAATGAAATTCAGATGTTGATAAAATCATAAATTTTCTGTTGCATTTAAAAAAATGTTTGTTTATAATAAAGCCATCCTTTGTAGAGGCAATGAAAAGAAGAAGTAGTCGTGGATGCTGCTGATAGTGAGTTCCTGATGGTGGAAATGGAACAGTAAGCACAGGGTGAACGTGTCTTAGAGCTAAGCTTTCGAAGATTGAGGAAGCTTCGGATACTCCCGTTATGAGTTAAGGGCTTGTACATTAGTGCAGGAAATAAGGTGGTACCGCGATTTTATAGTCGTCCTTGTATATTCAAGGACGGCTTTTTTTATTAGAAGGGAATGGTAGATATGAAAAAAGGATTTAAATTAATTTCGGCATTTTTAGTAAGTTTTATGATTATGATGTCTAGTATTATGCCTGCATTTGCCGATGAAACAGATACATCAACAACAGGCGATTTATTAGACAAGATTCAAGAAAGAGGAGAATTGATTGTAGGTACATCTCCTGATTTTCCACCTAATGAATTTATTGACTCAACAAAAACAGGACAAGCGCAATATGTAGGTTCTGATATTGAATTAGCAAAATATATTGCGAAAAAGATGGGTGTTAAATTAACAATCAAAGCCGCAAGTTTTGATACAGTTTTGGCAAATCTTCAAACTGAAGAAATTGATTTAGCAATTACTGGATTAGCTTATACACCAGCACGTGCGCAACAGATGGAAATGTCTATTGGATACAATATGACAGAGGATACTGGTGGACAGGCTGTTATTATCGCAAAAAAAGATGCAGATAAGTATAAGAAGTTAACAGATCTAACTGGCTTAAAGGTGGCTGCTCAACAAGGATCAATCCAGCAACAATATACAGAAGATCAAATTCCGGACGCAAAACTACAATCCATTTCAAGTATTGATGATGGTGTTGCCCTATTAAAGAATGGTACGGTACAAGCTGTTGCATGCTCTGAAGGTACAGCTGATGAATATATTGAAAAGAACTCTGAACTTGCGAAGTTAGATGAATTATTCAATATTGATCAAGATTATGCAGGTAATCGTGTGGGTGCTCCTTTAGGTGAAAAGAGATTGATGAAAGAAGTCAATAAAATTTTAAAGGAAGTCAATAAAAAAGGTTTATATGAAGAGTGGTATAAAGCGGCAAAGAAACAGAGTAGTGAACAATTTACTTTAACAGCGACTGGATTCTTTGGAACATGTGTTCAAATCGTTCAATATTGCTGGCCACAATTATTAAAAGGTTTAGGAATTACTTTAGGACTTGCTGCTATTACTGTTATTTTTGGTACAATTATTGGTGGATTATTTGCCCTAGTAAAACTATCAAAGAATAAAATCGTACAAGCGATTGCGGGCGTATATGTAGAATTGATTCGTGGAACACCACTATTACTACAATTATGGTTGTTCATCAATATTTTCTCTTATTTGACAAATGGAAATATGCCAATGATCGTGAGTGTAATTATTGCCCTTGTCATTAATTCAAGTGCATATGTGGCTGAAATTATTCGTTCAGGTATTCAATCTGTGGATAAAGGACAAAGAGAAGCGGCCAAATCACTTGGTATGTCAAATGTACATATGATGACTAAAATCATTATTCCTCAAGCTATCAAGAATATCTTGCCTGCCCTAGGTAATGAATTCGTTATGATGATCAAGGAAACATCTTTGGCAAGTACATTCTATATTGGAGAATTAATGACTGTTAACAGTGTTATTAAATCGGCTACTTATAAATCCATTGAACCATTAGTAATTGTTGGTTTGATCTACTTTATTGTTACATATTCATTATCAAAATTAATTAAATACATGGAAGGGAAGTTGAGTGTCAGTGACTAAGGAACTAATTGTTGTAAAAGACTTACATAAAAATTTTGGAGATCTTGAAGTATTAAAAGGAATTGATCAAACAATCCATCAAGGAGAAGTTGTTAGTATTATTGGACCTAGTGGTTCAGGAAAATCTACTTTCTTACGTTGTCTTAACTTATTAGAAAAACCATCTAGTGGACAAATCATTTTCGAAGGTATAGATATTGCAGCTGAAAATGTTGATATTGATACACATCGTAAAAAGATTGGAATGATCTTCCAGCACTTTAATGTATTTCCACATTTAACAGTTTTAGAAAATATTACCATCACACCAATTCTAGAACTTAAAACACCAAAGGCCCAAGCTGAAAAAGAAGCAATTGAATTGCTTAAAAAAGTAGGCTTGGAAGATAAGAAGGATGAATATCCAAGAAAATTATCTGGTGGACAAAAACAGCGTCTAGCTATTGTTCGTGCTCTAGCTATGCATCCAGATGTAATTTTATGCGATGAACCAACAAGTGCATTAGATCCAGAAATGGTAAAAGGTGTACTAGAAGTCATTAAAGAATTGGCGGATCAAGGAATGACAATTGTGATCGTAACACACGAAATGGGATTTGCCCGTGAAACAAGTGATCGCGTATTATTTATGGATGAAGGTATTATTCAAGAACAAGGAACTCCAGAAGATATCTTTGAACATCCACAAAATCCAAGAACCATCAAATTTTTATCGCAAGTACTATAAGCTTGGGCACATGTTCAAGCTTTTCTTATGGTATAATTTAATAAATTGGAGGAAATTGATATGAATTCAGAATGGTCATTAGACATATTGTACAAGGGATTTGATGATCCTAAATTTAGTGAAGATCTAACATCTTTTGAAAAGAAGGCAAAAGAATTGGATGAACTTTCAAAGACTTTAAGTCATGAAAATGAAAAGAAAGATCTTCTTCAAATTGTTAAAGTATTAGAAGAGTTTGAATTATTAGAAAAACATTTGAGTTGCTTTGGATCTTTGAGTCAATCCACAAATACGGCGAATGCGAAAGCGGCAGCAGCCATTGATAAAGTAGCTACTATCGCAAGTACAGCCAGTAAGGCTATGGCTGTATTCTCTCGCTATATTGCGGATATGAAAGATTTAAACAGCTATTTAGATTGTCCAGAACTTTGTGAATACAAATATTTTTTAAATGATATTCACGAAAGCGGAAAATATTTGTTAAGTGAAGACGTAGAAGAGGCACTTGCCAAAATGAATATTTCTGCAGGTTCTGCTTGGGAGAAGCAACAAAGTCTACTCACAAGTTCATTGGAAGTGGAATATGATGGTAAAAAGTTACCTTTGGCATCTGTTCGTAATCTAGCGTATGATGCAGATAAAGAAGTTCGTAAAGCTGCCTATGAAGCTGAACTTAAAAGTTATGCACCTATTGCGGATGCAGTAAGTTTTTCTTTAAACAACATTAAACTACAAGTGATTACCGAAGCTAAAATGCGTGGCTATACAAGTCCAATGGATATGACGCTACACCAGTCTCATGTATCCCAGAAAACATTAGATGCACTTCTTAGTGCAATGCAGAAATACTTGCCAGTATTCCATACGTATTTGAAAAGAAAAGCTGAAATGTTAGGGTATGAAAATGGCCTTCCTTGGTATGAATTATTTGCGCCAATTGGAAAATCAGCTACGACAAGTTTTACTCCAGAAACTACAAAAGAATATTTGGTTAATCATTTTAGACCATTTTCTGATGACTTGGCCGATATGATGGAAGAAGCTTTTGACAATAACTGGATTGATTTTTATCCACATAAAGGAAAAGTTGGTGGAGCTTTCTGCTGCAATATGCCGTTTGCGAAACAATCACGCGTATTAACTAATTTTGATGGAGGACTTGGAGACGTAGTTACTTTGGCTCATGAACTTGGACATGCATATCATGGATTAAACATTGAAAGTCATAGACCATTAAATTGGGAGTATTCTATGCCAGTTGCAGAAACGGCAAGTACATTCAATGAAAATATCATTATGAATGCAGTGATTGATGAAACAGAGGATAAAGAAGTTAAACTAGGTTTGATTGAAAATCAGCTTCAAGACTTATGTCAGATCATCTGTGATATTTATTCTCGTTACTTATTTGAAAAAGCCGTATTTGACAGAAGAAGTGATGAGTTCTTATTCAAGGATCAGTTGAATGAAATTATGTTGGACGCACAAAAACAAGCTTATGGCGATGGACTTGATCCAAATTGTTTACATCCATATATGTGGGTTTGTAAATCGCACTACTATTCTTCAGATCTAAGTTATTATAACTGGCCATATGCTTTTGGTGGATTGTTTGCGCGAGGCTTAGTTGTGAAATATCAAGAGATGGGTAAAGAAAAATTCGTTCCTAAATATAAAGAGATGTTACACACAACAACGGTTGCATCGGTAGAAGATACAGCTAAAGTATTGGGTATTGATTTAACGGATGAAGCTTTCTGGATTTCTGCATTAGAAACCGCAAAATCAAGAATTGAAGAATTTATCGAATTGTCGAAATAATTGCTTGGAAACAAGCAATTATTTCTGCAAAAGTTCACAAATGATGATATAATCTATTGCGTTCGAATTTTTTCAAGGAGAGATTTAATGAGTACAGAAATGTTGATGAAAAATAGAGAACGTTTTATTAAAAACGTAAACAGTAATGAGAATGGTGCAGCCGCCCTTTCTTTAAGATTATTTTGTTACGCTAGATTTATGGCAGTAAAAAATCCGTATGCAGAAACGCATGACTGGGTATATGAAAACGAATTGACTAGTGTCCAAGCCAATCAATATGTATTCCGCTTACTGGATGGAAGTACAGAAAGACCATCTATGGATATGTTGATTCGTAAATTAAAAAGTGTTCGTTTGGTTCGTGATAGTGAAATGAATGGTAGAAAAATTTATGTCATCAAGTTCACGGATATCGAAATGGAAGAATTGATGAACAAGAGCATTATTGATAAGCCAAGCGAAAAGTTATTAAAAGAAAAGAAGTCTTCTGTAAAGAAAGAAAGAGAAGAAGTAGTAAATTCATCTTGGAAGGACATCTTTTTGAAAAACAGTAAAGGTGAGAACTTACAGATGTTACGTTTCTGGTTCTATATTCAGTATAATGCTGAAAAGAATGGCAAGAAATATGTTTCTAGAAGCCTAGCGTTAAGTGAAAGTGCGATTGAATATGTGTATAGGGGTATTCCTAAAAGAATGGAAGTTTTGCAGGATTTATTTGCACAAATGAAACAGATGAAGCTGGTTAAAGAAGATGTAGTTAAAAACGAAATAGTAGTTCGTCCAGCTAAACTAGAAGGTTTAGAAATCAAAAATTATATTAAGGATAAGCCTGTTGATTTAATGAGCTTTAATTACACGAATGTATAAGAAAACGACGAGATTTAGTTCTCGTCATTTTTATATATTTTATAATTGTTTTTGCCTGTTCGTTTTGTTTGATACAAGGCTTGATCGGCATGGCGATACAGTTCCATAAAGGTTGTTCCATCTTTAGGGGCAAAGGCAATTCCAATGCTGATGGATAATTTGAAATCTTTTAATTCTTCAATCTTTAATTCATTGACTTTTTGAAGTAGAGACTGAATTCTAGATTCAGCAATATTTTCATCTTGAATTAGAATAATAAATTCATCTCCTCCAATTCTTCCAACAATATCACTTTGTCTAAAATGATTCTTAAAGAGTAAGCCCAAGTTTTCTAAGACTTTATCACCTACCGCATGACCATAATTATCATTAACAGATTTAAAGGCATCTACATCAAGAATCAAGAAACAACAATGTTCTTTATTATTTAGTTTTTGATCAATGAGTTTTTGCGTTGTTTCCTTATTGAAAACGGAAGTTAATGGATCGATTTCAGATAAATGAATCAAATACTTATTTTCTCTTGAACTTGAATGAGCCAAATACACTATAAGACTCAATACAATCAATCCTAAAAATGTTGCCAATAAAGTTTCATAGTGAATAATAAATGTATATGATTCTTGAGCTGCATGAACCGGTACGATATAGCCGACCATCCAATCATTGATTTTTAGTGGGGAATAAGCTAAATATAAAGATTCTTTCTTTTTTGTTTGAATCAAGACAAGATCTGATTTTTGGTTCTTAAAGTCGGTTTTGATTTTCTTTTGATTACAGACATTAAATAAATTATCGACTGTATTTAGCTTATGTTTTTTTTCATACTGTTTATTTCTAGTGATTAGATTTCCATCTTGATCGACAATAAAACTTTTTCCTTGTCCCTCAAACAGATCATCAAACAACATATTGCCTAGTTTTGTGACATTGTAAGAACCGCCTACTACACCAATGACTTGTCTATCTCTAAAGATGGGCACGCATAAAATAACACGTGTTTGTTGATCAACACTGCTTTCTAAAGGATCTGAAAGAGATTGTTTGCCTTGCATAGATTCTTTAAAATATCGACGATGAGCTACATTTTTTATGACTTCATTATCATATAGAGCATTTCCATTTGGATCGATGATTGCCGTTCGATTTAAATCTGTATTATGCATAAAGGCTTGAATTAAAGAAACATTATCCTCTGAAAATAAATCTTGAGATTTAGATAGTTCTTGTGCAAGTACATTTAAATAGGAATAGTTGATATTTAATATTGTATTTAAATGCTCACTTTGCCTTACAACATTGGTAATCAGAGTTTTTCTAGAATTATTTTCAACCGCAATTGAAACGCCGTTAAAGAAGATCGCGATTCCCATAATCAAAGTCAAAATGAAAGTGATAATTGCGACAATATAGTTCGTAATGAATTTTTTTCTTGGAAAATAATGATCTTTCATATGGGAACTCCTTTTTCTAATTATATCAAGAATTATGTTAAAAGAGTATTAAATTATATACAACTAACTATTATTTGTGAAATCTATCACATTTTCGTGTATTATATAAGGTATAAAGAAAATTGCTCCCAACATTAAGAGAATTCTGCGTGAAAGGTGCTTATAAGAAATTTGTAAGTAGAACTATGGCTATGCTCTTTTTGTGTGTGGAGTATAGCTTTTTTCTTTAAGAAGGAGATGAATATGGAAACACGTGTTGCCGTGATGGGAATTATTGTAGAAGATACAAATTCAGTGAATCTATTGAATGAAATTCTTCATGAATATAGTGAATATATTATTGGAAGAATGGGAATACCTTACAAACAAAAACATATAAGTGTAATTTCAATTGCGTTAGATGCCCCACAAAATACAATTGCTGCTTTGGCAGGTAAATTAGGAAATATACAGGGAATTAGTGTGAAAACAGCTTATTCCAATGTGATTAGCCATGATTGAAGCATATCGATTGATTGATAAACTTGAAAGAGAACACTCTTTAAGTTTATTAGAATATAAAACTTTAATTGAAGCTGAAAATGATGCTTTACGCTTATATGCTGCTAATAAAGCAAAAGAACAAGCTACGTTAATATATGGAAATTCAGTCTATGTACGTGGACTTATTGAAGTAGGAAATTATTGTCGCAACGACTGCTTCTATTGTGGAATTCGCAAGTCCAATTTAAATTGTGATCGCTACATATTAGTCGAAGAAGATATTTTGCATTGCTGCAAAGAAGGTTATGAACTTGGTTTTCGCACTTTTGTTTTGCAAGGTGGCGAAGGAATTTATAAAAAGAATTTTGTCACAAATGTAGTTCAAAAGATTCGTAGTGAATATCCAGATTGTGCGATTACCCTTTCTTTAGGTGAAGAAGATAGAGATACATATAAGGCTTGGTTTGATGCGGGAGCCAATCGTTATTTATTAAGACATGAAACGGCTAGTAAAAATCATTATGAAAAGTTGCATCCAAAAAATATGTCTTTTGATCATCGTATGCAGTGTTTAAAAGACTTAAAGGAAATTGGCTATCAAGTAGGATGTGGCTTTATGGTAGGTTCACCTTATCAGACAAGTGAAACTTTGGCGATGGATTTGAAGTTTATTGAAACATTTAAACCTGACATGTGTGGTATTGGTCCTTTTATTTCCCAAAAGGATACACCGTTTAAAGATATGACATGTGGAACTTTGAATCAAACTTTATTCTTATTGTCTTTGATTCGTTTGATTCAACCAAATATTTTACTTCCTGCTACAACAGCTTTAGGAACGATTGATCCTCAAGGAAGAGAAAAGGGAATTCTTGCGGGGGCCAATGTAGTTATGCCTAATTTATCGCCGGTGAGTGTCAGAAAAAAATATGCATTGTATGATAATAAAATTTGTACAGGCGAAGAGAGCGCAGAATGTAAAGATTGTTTATCAAAGCGTATGGATTCAATAGGATACAAGATCGTAACTGATCGTGGAGATATTAAAAAATAAAAGAGGAGATATAAAAAATGAGTAATTATAACCCAAAATCATTAAAGGCAGAAGAATTTATTAGTCATGAAGAAATTCTTGAAACAATTGAATATGCCGAAAAGAACAAACATAATGTGGAATTGATTGATCAAATTTTAAATAAGGCTCGTCCACAAAAGACAGAGCATGGTGTTCATTGTGAAGGTTTAACGCACCGTGAAGCAAGTGTACTTTTAGCTTGTGACATTCCTGAAAAAGTAGAAGAAATGTATAAGCTTGCCAATGAAATTAAACAAGCATTCTATGGAAATCGTATTGTGATGTTTGCCCCATTATATTTATCAAATTATTGTGTAAATGGATGTGTATATTGTCCTTATCACATGAAGAATAAACATATTAAACGTATTAAATTAACACAAGATCAGATTCGTGATGAAGTTATAGCACTACAAGATATGGGACATAAACGTTTGGCTATTGAAGCAGGCGAAGATCCAGTACACAATTCAATCGAATATATCTTGGATTCTATTAAAACTATTTATTCGATTCAACACAAGAATGGTGCCATTCGCCGTGTCAATGTAAATATTGCGGCTACAACGGTAGAAAATTATCGTAAATTAAAGGAAGCTGGAATAGGAACTTATATCTTATTCCAGGAAACATACAATAAAAAGAGTTATTTAGAGTTGCATCCGACAGGACCTAAACACGATTATGACTATCATACAGAAGCTATGGATAGAGCCATGGAAGGTGGAATTGATGATGTTGGATTGGGTGTATTATTTGGCCTGGAAGGCTATCAATATGAATTTGCCGGCTTAATGATGCATGCAGAACACTTAGAAGCTGTTCATGGTGTAGGTCCACATACAATTAGTGTGCCTCGTGTAAAACATGCAGATGATATTGATCCAGAAGCGTTCGATAATAGTTTGGCTGATGAAATCTTTGAAAAGATTGCAGCATGTATCCGTATTGCCGTTCCATATACAGGAATGATTATTTCTACACGTGAATCTCAAGAAGTTCGTGAAAAAATGCTTCACTTAGGTGTATCTCAAATTAGTGGGGCAAGTCGTACATCTGTTGGTGGATATACAGAAGAAGAGCGCCCTCATGATTCAGAACAATTTGATGTATCTGACCAAAGAACATTAGATGAAGTTGTGAACTGGCTGATGGAGTTAGGTTACATTCCATCTTTCTGTACGGCATGTTATAGAGAAGGAAGAACAGGAGACCGTTTCATGTCTTTGTGTAAGACAGGACAAATTCAAAATTGTTGTCATCCTAACGCATTGATGACTTTATGTGAATATTTAGTTGATTATGCGAGTGAAGATACAAAGAAGATTGGTTTTGAGTTGATTGAAAAAGAATTGAACAAGATTCCAAATGCGAAAGCTCAACAAATTGCTCGTGACAATGTGGATGCGATCAAGTCAAGCAATCGTAGAGATTTCAGGTTCTAATTATGTCTAATTTAAATAGTACGATAAGCGCAAATCGTACACACATTGGATTTTTCGGTTTAAGAAATGCTGGAAAATCCAGTGTAGTCAATGCGATTACCAACCAGAGTATGTCTTTAGTTTCTAATATAAAGGGAACTACGACAGACCCTGTCAAGAAATCAATGGAAATCTTACCGATTGGACCTGTTGTGATTGTGGATACGCCGGGTATGGATGATGAAGGTACTTTGGGTGAATTGAGAATCAAAAGAACGTTAGAAGTTTTAAAAACAATGGATATGGCCGTATTGGTCGTTGATGCGAATGTAGGTCTACAAAAAATAGATTTGGATTTGATTGACATGTTTAAAGAAAATAAATTACCTTATTTTATAGTTTTTAATAAGTGTGATTTGATTGAAGAAAAGAAAGAACTGGCTTCTAATGAAATCTATGTGAGTGCTCTAAACAATGACAATATAGATGGATTAAAGCAATTGTTGGCTAGTGTCGCAAAGAAACAGGAAGAAAAGACAATTATTGGTGATTTAATTGATCCGGGCGATGTAGTTGTGCTTGTTATTCCAATTGATCAATCGGCTCCTAAAGGAAGATTGATTTTGCCTCAACAACTTGTATTAAGAGATATTTTAGATCATCATGCGATTGGTATGACTTGTCAGGTAGAAGAATTGGATGCAACCTTAAAGAAGGTTACTCCAAAACTGGTTATTACAGATTCCCAGGCTTTTAACAAGGTAAGTCAAATCGTAGATAAATCTATTCATTTAACTTCTTTTTCTATTCTTATGGCACGCTTAAAAGGAAGCTTATCTACAGTGCTTGAAGGGGCCAATCAATTGGATCATCTTCAAGATGGGGATTGTGTATTGATTAGTGAAGGGTGTACGCACCATAGACAGTGTGGTGATATTGGTACGGACAAGCTTCCAAAATGGATCTTGAATTATACAAAGAAGAATATAACTTTTGAATTTACTTCTGGGCAAGGATTTAAAGAAGATCTTTCGAAATATAGTGTTGTGATTCATTGTGGTGCATGTATGTTGAATGAAAAAGAAGTGCAGTCTCGCGTAAAGGAATGTAAGAAACAGCATGTGCCATTCACAAATTATGGTATTGCGATTGCGAAAATGAATGGGATATTAGATCGTTCAGTAGAGGTGTTTTAAGATGAAGAAAATATATATATCAGCCGATATTGAAGGTATTTGGGGAAACAGTAATCCGGCAAATACAGCTAAGAATGGATACTTATATTCTGAATATTGTACAAATATGATGAATGAAGTAAATCTTGTGATTGATTTATTGTTTCAAAATGGTGTAGAAGAAGTTGTGGTCAATGATAGTCATGGAAATATGGATAATCTTCTTCCTTCAAAATTAGATCCTAGAGCTGCTTTTGTGTCCGCAAATGGAGCTTATAAGGAATTTGGGATGATGGAAGGTTTAGATGATTCTTTTGATGGAGCTCTTTTTATTGGATATCATTCTCGATGTAACTCACCAGGCGTTATGGCTCATACGATTTGGGGTACTATGGTACGAAAAATTGTAGTAGATGGGAAAGAACTTGGTGAAAGTGGCATAAATCGATTGTTGGCAAACGAATTTGGAGTGCCAGTTATCTTAGCAAGTGGTGATAGTGAATATGGTAAGCAGGTAGAAGAAGAACTTGGTTGTGTATTTGTGGAAACAAAGAAAACATTAAACAATCAGTGTGCTTTGTGTTGTAGCTTTAATGAGTTGAAGAATAGATATACATATGGTATTCAAGAAGCTTTAAAAGTAGATGAAAAACCAGCTGTATCTTCATCTCACACAATGGAAATAACATTCCATCATAGTCGAAATGCGGATTTTGTATCTCGTATGGACAATGTAGAAAAGATGGATGATTGTACGGTTCGTATCGAAAAAGAAACATATAAAGATTTATATGCCTTGATGCGTTTTGTGATTAAAGTATGTAATGCGTATGCCTAAAATAAGAAAACCATTCTAGTGTT
>UMCK01034254.1_pt1 | contig 13467 bp, 12 predicted proteins | sample 1964121 | NCBI WGS metagenome assembly UMCK01 (sample SAMEA4835957, study PRJEB28245) | human gut metagenome | biome: gut microbiome; material: fecal sample | place: Denmark | collected 2008 | reverse complement strand
TTTTGTTCGGTGAATTGTGACGATTTTGTTCGGTGAATTGTTGGGATTTTGTTCGGTGAATTGTTGAAAAAATCACCGGTGTTTGGGCATTGCGCCATGTTTGGTGCATACGAAAGCCGCCACATCGACAGCCTTTTTATGGGCTTCGGCTATGGTTTCGCCTTTTACGAGCGAGGCGACAAAAGTGGCTGTAAACGAGTCGCCGGCGCCAACGGTGTCGACCACTTTGACTTTCGGTGTAGGCAAAAACGATGACTCACCGTCGGCAGCGAATACGTAACTGCCGTTGGCTCCGCACGTCAGCACCACAAGTTTCAGATTGTAGCTGTCGATAATCTGCCGGCATCGGGCCTCGTAGCCATCGTCGCCGAGATTCAGCATCGGTGTCAGCGTCTCGATTTCCTCATCGTTGAGTTTCAGCACGTTGGCTATGCGTAACGATTCTTCGATTATGTCTTTGCTATAGTAGTTTTGACGCAGGTTGATGTCAAACACCTTCAGACTGCCGTCGGGCATGGCGCGCAGAAAGGCATGGATGGCATCGTGCGACATCTTTGAGCGTTGAGCCAGCGTGCCGAAGCATGCGGCACTCGCTTCCTCGGCTATCTCCTTGAACGACCGGACAAAAGCAAGTTCGTCCCATGCCACATTTTCTGTTATCTCGTAATGCGGAATGCCGTTGGCGTCGATAGCGACGTTTACGGTCGACGTTGGCAAGTCGGAGTCAATCAGGATGTTGTCAAGGTCGAGTTTGACAAGCATATCGTAAGTTTCAGCCCCGAGGCTGTCAAATCCGATTGCGCTTAATACGATGCCGTGCATACCGGCCTGCGATGCGTGGAATGCGAAATTTGCGGGAGCGCCCCCGAGTTGTTTTCCCTCGGGAAGCATATCCCACAATATCTCACCGATGCCTACGATGTAGTTCATCATTGGTTTTTAAGTTTTTCGATTAGTTCTCTGACGCCGACAGTCGCCGGTTCGGCTATCACCGTGACGTTGCCCACGCCCTCCGGAATTGCAGCCGGGCGAGGGTCGATATAGTAGATGGGCGCGTTCTTTGGCGCGTAGAAGAGCAGTCCGGCGGCAGGATAGACGTTGAGCGATGTGCCGATAACCACAAAGATGTCGGCCTCCTGGGCAATTTTCACAGCCGGGTCGAAGTTGGGCACAGCCTCCTGGAAGAACACGATGTGCGGCCTCACAGGGTCGCCATACTCGTCGCGCGTGTCGACCGATGTTTCAATGTTGTCGGGCGAGAGGGTGTATACGCGCTCCTCGTGGGTCATCGACCGCACTTTCATAAGTTCGCCGTGTAGGTGCAGCACGTGGCTGCTTCCCGCGCGTTCGTGCAGGTCGTCGACGTTTTGCGTGATGATTCTCACGTCGAAGTCCTTTTCAAGCTCTTTCAGACCGAGGTGGGCGGCATTCGGCTTCTTGTCGAGCAGTTGTCGGCGCAGGCCGTTGTAGAACGAGTGGATAAGCGCCGGATTGCGCACGAAACCGTCGTGGCTCGCCACGTCCATCACAGGGTAGTTGTTCCACAATCCATCGGCGTCGCGGAATGTCGACAGTCCGCTCTCGGCGCTGATTCCAGCGCCGGTGAGAACGACTAACTTTTTCATTATTTTTCCTCCAGATTAAGAAGTTTGCGGAATCTCCGCGGAATTTCGATATTGTTGTTGATTTCCGAGAACAGCTCGCATCCTTTTCCCACAGCAAACACCGGCACAGGGTTTCCCGTGTGGCTGTAGGTTGTGAATCCGATTCCGTTTTTGCGGTTCACGAGACTGAACACGTCGGAGGAGAAACGGCTGAAGTCTTTATACAGCGTCTTGTCGGTTGCTGCGGCGTTGTTCTTGAACTCGTTGAACGAAGCCTTCAGCGCCGCTTCCTCGCTCTCCGACACCGGGATGTGGCTCCACAGGCCGAGGTTTTCAGCCATCACTTCCTTCACGGCGTCCCACGTAAGGTCGGTGTGCTGTGTGCAGTAGTCCTGGAAACGTCCTTTCGACATGCGTCGCCAGTCGATGTCGGCAAATGTAGGGTTGTTGTTGCCCTTGTCCACACCGATTGTCATGCCGCCGGTGTCGTGGTCGGCAGTGATGACGATAAGCGTCTCGTCGGGATGCTGGACATAGAAATCGTATGCCACGCGGATTGACTCCTGGAAGTTGAGCACCTCCTTAACCACTGTCGCTCCGTCGTTTGCGTGCGCGGCATGGTCGATGTTGCCGCCTTCCACCATCATGAAGAAATGGTCGGGGCTGACAGCAATCATGTGCTGCAGGCATTCAGCCGTGAGCTGGCGCAGGGTGGGCGCGCCGGGGATGCTGTCGATGGTGTAAGGGAAGTCGGTGCTTTCCGACGGGCTGCCGAATGAGGCGAGAATCTTCTTGCCTCCCACAGCCTTTTTCAAGGCGTCCATTCCCGACACCACGTTGTAGCCGTTGGCGCGGTAGTCGTCAAACACCTTGTTGCAGGCGTCTTCGCCATTGCGTGCCATCAGCGTGTACATGCCGCCGATGAAGTCGAAGTTGCTGCGTGCGCCGTCGTGGTTGATTTCCTTCCACATCTTGCGGTGTGGCTGGTGAGCGAAGTGGGCAGCCGGCGTAGCGTCGTCAAACGCCACCGACGTGATTATTCCCACGCCCCATCCCTGGCGTTTCAGTTGTGTAGCCACGCTTTCCACCGCCACGGTGTCGGCGTTCATGCCAATCATCGAGTTGTTGGTCTTAATGCCTGTGGCAAGAGCCGTTCCAGCCGCCGCTGAGTCGGTTATCGAGCTGTTGGCGGAGTAGGTCAGCGCAAACGACGACACGGGAAACTGCATCATCAGGATGTTGTCGGGGCTGCCGAGCACGCGCCGGTTGTAGGTCTCTGCAGCCATCACATGGCCCATGCCCATACCGTCGCCGATAAACAGGAATACGTATTTGAGATCTGCCGAGGCTGTGAGCGAGAGCAGGATCAAAGCGAATGTCAGAAGAAATTTTTTCATAGGAGTTCTATTTTTTTGATTGTTTATTTATTTCAAGCATACTGGCGATGATGTCGCGCGAGTTGTAGAGGCGTGGTATCTTGCGCTGTCCGCCGAGCTTTCCGCTGCGTTGCAGCAACCAGTCGTCGAAGAGACCATGGCGAGCCTCCACGATTGACAGACGGTCGATGAAAATGTCCTGGAATCGCTTCGCCTCATAGTCGGAGTTCTCTTGTTGCAGACATCGGTCGAGAAGGTCGGCAAACGCCTCCATGTCGGCAGGACGGCGGTCAAACTCGATTAGCCATTCGTGACGGCCTTTTGTTGTTGCGGTGGCATAGACCGGCGCCACGGTGTAGTTTGCCACTGTCGCACCCGTTTGCCGGCACGCCCGATCAATCGCCGCGTCGGCGTTGTGCACCATCAGTTCCTCGCCGAAAGCATTGATAAAATGCTTGGTGCGTCCGGCGATTGTTATTTTCAGCGGCATGGTCTGCTCCACGCGCACGGTGTCGCCGATGCGGTATCGCCACAGACCGTTGCAGGCGGTGATTACGAGTTCGTAGGTGTGTCCCGGCTCCACGTCGCGCGCGGTCAGTGTCTGCGGGTTGTCGCTGTCGACGTCAGATAGCGGTATGAATTCGTAGAACACACCGAGGTCGAGCAGCAGGAGCATTGCCGGAGAGTCGGGCGACGACTGCACGGCGAAAAATCCTTCGGAGGCGTTGTAGGTCTCCACGAAGTGCATCTTTGTCTTGTCGGTGATGCTCTCATATTGACTGCGGTAGGGCTTGAAGCTGATGCCTCCGTGGAAAAACACTTCCAGATTGTGCCACACGTCGTGGATTGACTCGACTCCCTCCCTGCGCATCACTTCTTTTATCACCGACAGAAACCACGACGGCACGCCGGAGATGTTGGTCACGTTCTGCCGACGGCTTGCCTCTACAAGAGCCGGCAGCTTCTTGCTCCAGTCTTCCATGAGTGCGGTCTGCTTGTCGGGGATGCGCACAAGGTTGGCAAGCGGGTTGATGTTGTTGATAAGGTTTGCCGACAGGTCGCCCACCACCACGTCTTTCCGCAGGTGCAGCTCGTTGGCGTAGCTGCCTCCGAGGATGAATGCCTTGCCGTCGAAAATGCGGCTTTGGGGATTCATTGCCAGATAGAGCGCCACGCAGTCGACACCGCCGCGGTAGTGGCATCTGGAGAACGATTCTTTTGTAATGGGCACATACTTGCTTTTGCCGTCGGACGTGCCCGACGATTGGGCGAAATTGCGGGTTACGCCGCGCCACAGCACGTCGCTCTTTCCTTCGACCATCTGCATTATGTATGGGCGCAGGTCTTCGTAGCGCACCAGCGGCACCGCCTTTTTGAAATCGTTGATGTCCTGCAGGCGTGCGAAGCCGTGCTTTCTGCCATATTCGGTGTTTTTAGCCTCGTCGAGAAGCTGCGTCAGCTGTTGCAGCTGAATCTCGTGGCATTCGTCCGAAAATCGCTCAATCTGCCGCACGCGGCGCATGAAAAATGGTCGTATGATGGAAGTTATGCTCATTGCTGTCAGTAAATCCGTTCCGCTATGTGCAAAGTTACGTCTTTTCTTGTTTATATCAAACAGGAAATAAAAAAGAATGACAACCCGCTATGGTTGCCATTCTTTTTGTTATATGCTTTTAATCAGAATGTTATCTGAATGAGATTTCGCAATTGTCGAGGCTGTCGATGATGGCGAGGCTGTGCACGTTGTAGCCTGCCTCGCGGAGCTTGTCGCCGCCGCCTTGAAAACCTTTCTCAATGATGAATCCCATGCCCTCGATTGTGGCGCCGGCCTGTCGGGCAAGGTCAATCATACCCATTGCCGCGTTGCCGTATGCAAGGAAGTCGTCGATGAAAAGCACGTGGTCGTCGGCAGTCAGGAAACTGTTGCTGATGCAGACCGTGTACACGCGGTTTTTCGTGAACGAGCGCACTTCCGACACGAGCATGTTGTCCATTGTCTTGGGCTGCTTTTTCTTGATGAACACCACCGGCAGTTGCATTTGGTATCCGAGCATTATTGCCGGCGCGATGCCTGAAGCCTCGATGGTCACTATCTTGTTGATTTTCTTGTCGGCAAACAGTCGTGCGAACTCTTCCGCCAATTTATACATCAGGTTGGGGTCGAGTTGGTGGTTCAGAAAGCTGTCCACTTTCAGAATGCCTCCAGGCAGCGAGCGTCCGTCTTGAAGGATGCGTTGTTTCAGAAGTTCCATATTGTGGCTTAGATAATCAACATGGCGTCGCCGTAGACACCGAAACGATATTTTTCTTTTACAGCCACGTCGTAGGCGTTCATCACCTTCTCATAGTCGCCGAATGCAGCCACCATCATGAGCATTGTTGAGTAGGGCATGTGGAAGTTGCTCACCAGCGCGTTGCACACCTCGAAGTCGTAGGGCGGGAAGATGAATTTGTTTGTCCATCCGCTGTATTCCTTGATGTGTCCGTTCATGCTGATGGCGGTTTCAATGGCGCGCAGGGTTGATGTGCCGACGGCACACACTTGGCGCTCTTTGTCCTTTGTCTCGTTGACTTTCTTCACAAGGTCGGCGGTGATTTCCATCTGTTCGGAGTCCATGCGGTGCTTGGTGAGGTCTTCCACGTCGATTTCGCGGAAGTTGCCCAAACCGAAGTGCAGCGTGAGGAAGTCGTAGTCGATGCCTTTGATTTCCATGCGCTTCATCACCTCGCGGCTGAAGTGCAGACCGGCAGCGGGAGCCACTACGGCACCTTCGTTTTTGGCGTAGATGCATTGGAAGCGTTCCTCGTCTTCAGGCGTAGGCTCGCGGTTGATATAGAGCGGCAGCGGTGTCTGTCCGAGTTTGAACAAAGCCTCTTTGAATTCGTCGTGCGACCCGTCGTAGAGGAAGCGCAGCGTGCGTCCGCGCGAAGTGGTGTTGTCAATCACCTCGGCTACCATCGAGTCGTCTTCGCCGAAATACAGCTTGTTGCCGATGCGAATTTTGCGGGCCGGCTCCACAAGCACGTCCCAGAGCTTGTGCTCTTCGTTGAGCTCGCGCAGCAGAAACACCTCGATGCGCGCGTTTGTTTTTTCCTTATTTCCGTATAGACGAGCGGGAAACACTTTCGTGTCGTTGAGAAGCATCAAGTCGCCATCGTCGAAATAGTCGATGATGTCCTTGAAAACTTTGTGCTCGATTTCTCCTGTTTTTTTGTGCAGCACCATCATGCGCGCCTCGTCGCGTTCCTCTGACGGTGTCTGGGCAATCAGTTCTTCAGGAAGTTTGAATTTGAATTGTGACAACTTCATAGATCCTTCGTTTTATTCTTTCTTATTTTCTTCTTTTTTCATTTCTTCGGGGAGCTCAAACTCCTCTTCTTTCAGCCGCGCGATGAGGCTGGGCACCGATTCGCATTGCTCAACGCGGATGTCGCCGACGCGTGTGCGCCGCAGCGCTGTCAGATGCGCGCCGCTGCCGAGAGCTTCACCGATGTCGCGGGCAAGGGCACGGATATAGGTGCCTTTGCTGCACACCACGCGTATGCGGATTTCTGGCAAGTCGAACGACAGCAGTTCTATCTCGTCGATTACAAGTTCTTTAGGCTTGATTTCAACCTCCTTGCCTTTGCGCGCCATCTTGTATGCGCGCTTGCCGTCGACCTTGCATGCCGAGAAGGCTGGCGGCACCTGCTGGATGCGCCCTGTGAATTTTTTCAACGCCTCTTCTACAGCCGTGCGGTCGATATGCTCCCACGGGTATTCGGTGTCGATTTCTGTCTCAAGGTCGAAGCTTGGGGTTGTGGCGCCAAGGCGTATTGTCGCCTCATATTCCTTGACGTGGGCTTGCAGCTCCTCGATGCGCTTTGTGGCGCGTCCGGTGACGATTACCATCACACCGGTTGCGAGCGGGTCGAGCGTGCCGGCGTGTCCCACTTTCAGTTTCTTTTTCTTCGTGCGGCGGCTCAGTTCTCCGCGCACTCGCTTGACAACGTCGAACGACGTCCAGGTCAGCGGTTTGTCAACGTAAAAAATTTCTCCTTCTACGGGATGCAGCATCTCTTTTCGGTTAAATGAAGTTGAAAATCAATGTTGCGGCGCCTGCCAGGGCGCAGTAGATGGCGAAATATATCAGTTTGCCGCGTTTCACGATGCTGATCATCCATTTGCAGGCCACGCAGCCTGAGATGAACGCTGCGAGAAATCCGACAATGAGCGACAGCGGAGCCACGCTCTGCAGCATGCTGTCGGCGCTGCCGTTGAGCATCTTGACCACATCGAGAAGGGCTTCGCCGAGAATCGGCGGGATGACCATGATGAATGAGAACTGCGCCAGTTTCTCTTTGCTGTTGCCGAGAAGCAGACCTGTGGCGATGGTGGAGCCTGAACGGGAGAGTCCGGGGAGCACCGCCACTGCTTGTGCCAGACCGATGATGAAGGCGTCGCGCATCGAGATGTTTGCTTTCTGACGAGGTTTTGCGAAATAAGAGAACGTGAGCAGCAGCGCTGTCACGAGCAGCATGGAGCCTACTATTGCAAGTCCGCTGCCGAATATTTCTTCAACATAGTCTTTGAAGAATACGCCTACGATGCCCACAGGAATCATCGAGATGACGATGTTGATGAAATAGCGGGTCTCGTCGTTCATGCGGCATTGTGCCAAGCCTTTGAATATACAGCTGATTTCTTTCCAGAGAATCACGAGTGTGCTGAACACGGTGGCAACGTGTACGATGACAGTGAAAGCGAGGTTTTCTTCTCCCTCGATGCCAAACAGGGCGCTGCCGATTGCGAGGTGTCCGCTGCTGCTGACGGGGAGGTATTCAGTGAGTCCTTGCACGAGTCCGAGCAAGAATGCTTGTATCCAATCCATTTGATTTATTTTTTCTTTTTATATAATATTGCAAAAAACATAATTACAAAGCCGATGAACGAGATGCCCGGACCTACGGCTGTGCGCATTGTGCTGAAGATGTCGGGGTTGAACGTTTCTTCGGTAGTGGCGCCGCCGCCCATCAGCAAAAATCCGATGACAATCAATGCCACCGACACGCCCATGAGGATGAAATTCTCTTTTCCGAGCGGACGTGTGTCGGTTTTCTTTTCTTTCTTTATTTCTTCCATATTTATTTCTGTGGTTTTTTATCGTTTGAACAAGTCGTCGTAGTTGAGGTGGATGTATTTGTTGGCGGCAAAGAACGCCGCAATGCCGCAAATCACCACTCCGGCAAGTGCCAGCCCGACAAATACGGCGGCAACTTCCAGCTCGTTGAACATAGTGCCCACAAGTCCGCCGACGATGTCTTGCGCCGCGAAGTATGAGCCGACAAACACGAGGCACGCCACTGCTGCGGCAATCAGTCCGTTAAGCATGTTCTGCACCACGAACGGACGGCGGATGAAGCCGGGCTTCGCTCCCACGAGTTTCATCGTGTGGATGAGGAATCGTCGGGAGTAGACGGTGAGGCGCACGGTGTTGTTTATCAGCGCGAAGGAGATAAACACGAGCAGAGCCGCCACGAAAAGCAGCACGATGGTGATGTTGCCGATGTTTTTGTTGGTGGTCTCGATCTCGGTTTCATAAAGGGCAATGTCCTCCACTCCGCTTTGATGCATCAGCTGTGCCTGTATGCTCTTTAGCTTGCCTATTTCCGCATAGTTGGCTTTGACGTTGACCTGAAACTCCGCGCTGAGAGGGTTGACGCCGAAAGTCTCTACAAGATTTTCTCCGGTGTCTTTCTGCCATTGTTCCAAAGCCTGGTCTTTTGAGATGAATGTGGTCTTGGCGACGTACGGGGCTTTGGCGAAGATTGCTTTCAGCCCTGCGATGTCGGCATCGGTGGCGTCGGTTTTTAGCACAATGCTGAAGCCCATATTTTCTTTAAGTTCGCGGCTCATTGTGCGTGCCGACAGGCCGAGAAACGCTGTCACGCCAATCAATATCAGCACTAACGCCACGCTGACGGTGGCTGTGATGTTTGACTGGAAATAGGATATTTTTGATTTCTGTTGTTTTGCCATAGTCAATTAATTTGTGCAAAGTTACAACCTGGAGATGCCGTTTGTCAACATTTTATGCTTTTTTCACGTTGGCAAATCTCTTTTTTTTGCGACGTCTGCAGGTGTCAGTTGAGCAGGTCTTTGTCCAAGCCGATTTGTTGGTTGCGTACCCGTTCGTTGATTATGTCGAGATATTCATCGTCCGACACGAATCCCATTTCAGAAGAATCGTAGTCGTCCCAGTCATCCTTCGGGATCAGCATTGACGCTATCTCGAATTTGTGGATTGTGCGGTTGCAGTCGTTCAGGTCTTTGTATGTGAAGGAAAAATCGATTTTCGCGTTTCGCTTCTTCTTCAGCATCTTTCGGGCATACTGGGCGATAGGCTCGTTGGGATATTTGGCCAACGCCTCCTGCACCATTAGCTGTCCGTAGATGCCGCCACACATTTCGCAGAGAATCTTGCCTTCGCCATCCTCGAGATGGGCATACGGAAAATCCGAGCCCTTTAATCCCATGAGCTTTATTTCGAACGACAATTCGCCCGAGTCGTACCTCAGAGTGTCGTCTGTTGAGAAAAAGTCATTGAGTGCCGTTTTTTCGGCATCTTTGCATCCTTCCGACTGCATTACCTCCACATCGTCGTCGGGAGAGAATCTGAAGCATTCAAAACTGGGCTTGTGGAATCCTTTCACAAACTGGAAGTCAAATATTCCGCTCAAGTCGAACGCTGCCTGGATTAAGAAGTGGAAGTGGTCGAAATCGTAATGGACGGGAACCGACAAAATTCTCCAAATGCTTGGTTGGGAGTTTTTTGCTGTGATTTTGAATATATATTTGTCCATAGCTTAAGCTTCTTTTCCGATTAGCGTGGCCGACGATGCGCTCTCCACGGTCACCATGACGCGGTCGCCTATGTGGTGGTTGCCGCGCGGGAACACGATTACTTTGTTTTGCTCGTTGCGTCCGAACAATTGTTCGCGGGAGCGTTTCGATGTGCCTTCGACAAGCACTTCGAAAGTTTTTCCTATGTCGCGTCGGTAGCTTTCCGCCGACAGCTCGTTCTGCAATGCTATCATGCGGTTGAGACGGTCTATTTTAACCTCTTCAGGCACGTTGTCGGGGAGGTTTTTTGACGCGAATGTGCCGGGACGCTCGGAGTATTTGAACATGAACGCGCTGTCGAACACCACTTCGCGCATCAGGCTCAGTGTCTCCTCGAAATCCTCTTCCGTCTCGTCGTGGAAGCCTGTAAACATGTCGGTGGTGATGCCGCAGTCGGGCATGGCGCGGCGGATGGCTGCGATGCGGTCAAGATACCATTCGCGGGTGTATTTGCGGTTCATCGCTTTGAGCACTTTGTTGCTTCCCGACTGCACGGGCAGGTGGATGTGCTTGCATACGTTTGGCACGGTGGCGATTACGTCGATGATTTCATCTGTCATGTCTTTCGGGTGCGACGTGGTGAAGCGCACTTGCATCTCCGGCGCGGCTTCGGCAACGATTCTGAGCAGGTCGGCGAAACCAACCACGGCTCCGTCTTCGCCCACGTAGTGGTAGGAGTTGACGTTTTGTCCGAGCAGCACTACTTCCTTGAAGCCTTTTGCCTGCATGTCGGCAAGTTCGTTGAGGATGCTGCGTGGCTCGCGGCTGCGCTCGCGGCCTCTGGTGTAGGGCACGATGCAGTAGGAGCAGAAGTTGTTGCATCCGCGCATGATGCTGATATATCCGCTTATGCGGTTGTGACCGATGCGTTGCGGGATGACGTCGCGGTATGTTTCTGTGGTCGAGAGTTGGATGTTGATGGCTTTTTCGCCAAGTTCGGCAGCCGACACAAGGTCGGGTAGCGACAGGTAGGCGTCGGGTCCGGCCACAATGTCTACGCCGTGGTTGGCAATAAGCTCGTCTTTCACGCGTTCTGCCATGCATCCCAGCACGCCAAGCACCAATCTCGACTTGCGCTTCTTGCGGAGCGAGGCAAAGTAGTCCAGGCGTGAGAAGATTTTCTGCTCTGCGTTGTCGCGTATCGAGCAGGTGTTGAGAAACACGGCGTCGGCGTCCTCAATCGCGTCTGTCGGCTCGTAGCCGGCAATTTTCATCACTGATGCTATAACTTCACTGTCTGCCACGTTCATCTGGCAGCCATAGGTCTCTATGAATAGTTTCTTTTCCTTTTCTCCGCTCATCTTTAATTTTTTATTTATACAAAGATAGTAAAAATTGGCTTATTATGTGAATGAGGGGCGAAACTCGTTGTAGAGAATGGTTGGGATGCAACGCGTTTTTTACAAAATATGTCTATAATTTGGTTTATTCAGAAGAAGGCTATATCTTTGTCACGTAATAAACTAACATTTTAAACCATTTATATTTTCCTTATGTCTAAATTTAGATTGGCGCTTTCGCTGTTTTTGCTCTTTGTCACCGTACAGACCGCCGCGGCGGTGTCGGTGCCTGAGCTCGACAGCCTCGACCGCTACATTGGCCTTAAAAAAATGTTTGAGGGCAGGAAGTATGCGCGCATCGACAAAGAAAAACGGGCGGTTGCCTCGCGTCCGTCGTTTTCCTCCTACATGAAACTGGGTAAGGAGTATACGCTTTTCAAGGCAGACTCCGCGATTTTCTATTATGACAAGGCTGCCGAGTTGGCGTCTTCGCCTACCGACTCGCTGCTCGTGAGAATAAAAAAAGTGCGCTCGGAGGTTATCGCGGGCTATTATGCGGAGGCCTACAGCGACTTCAAGGCGATTTCGCACATGGAGATTCCCGACACGTTGCTGTCGGAGTTCTACGAAAGTGGCTATCGCATCTACTCTTTCTCTCTCAATGGCTCGGCGGAGGGCGGGCTTTTCTACGACCGCTATTACTCCAATACTGTGGCGTTTAGAAAAAAATGGATTGAGTCGCTGCCCGTCAGCTCCAACACGCGTAGGCTTTATGAGGCGGAGCAGGCGATGGCCGACGGCAAGCAGGCGGTGGCTAAGATGATTCTTGTCGACATGATTCCGTCGTTGCGCCGCGACGGCAATGATTTCGCTCTTGCCTGTGCGTTTTTGGCGAAGATTTACAGGTCGGAGGGGAAGTTGGAGGAGAGTGTGCGCTATTTTGCGCTCTCGGCGATCAGCGATATTATGTGCGCGGTGAAGGAAAACCAGTCGATTCTCGACTTGTCCATGATTCTTTACGGAGAGGGCGACATCGACCGCGCCTATCGTTATATTTTTACGTCGCTCGAGGACGCGGCGTTCTGCAACGCGCAGATGCGTGTCTATAATGTGTCGGGGTTGCTGCCGGTAATCGAGTCGCAGCATCGTGAGGAGGTTGCCGAGCATGAGCGGATGCTGATGATGTATATCGTGGTGAGTTTCTTCCTTCTCATCGGACTTGCCGTGGCGGTGTTCTATCTTGTGAAGCAGATGAAGAAGCTCACGCGCACGCGTCTGAAACTGAAAGAGGCCAACATGACCAAGGATGAGTATATGGGGCAGTTCCTTGAACTGTGCTCTATATATATGAAGCGCCTCGACTCGTTTACTAAGTTGGTCAACCGTAAGCTTGTGTCGGGACAGGTGGATGATTTGGTGAAGATGATGAAGTCGCAGAAATTCAGCGATGAGCAGCACTCTACGTTCTATAAGGAGTTTGACAATGCATTCCTTAAAATCTACACCACGTTTGTCGATGATGTCAACGCCTTGCTGCGTCCGGAGGAGCGTTTTGAGATTGAGGCTCCCGGTTCGCTCAACACTGAATTGCGCATCTATGCCTTATTGCGCCTCGGGATTGTCGACTCGTCGAAGATTGCAGAGTTTCTGCGCTATTCGGTCAATACCATATATGCTTACCGCAACAAAATGAAAAATCGTGCAATTGATAGGGATTCTTTCGAGAAAAACGTGATGAAAATCGGCATTATCGATTGATGTAATCGTTTATATTTGCTTATATTTTATGAAAATTATATCATTGCTAATCAAGTATATAAAATTTTATACATCTATATTTGCCTATATTTGCGTTAATATGGCAATTGAAATGCTTGACAATGACTGTAACTTTGTAGTGTCGAAAGCAAAGAGATGCTTTCAACCGAATAATGGTTAAACACTACGATTATAATATGGAGTATTAGAATTTAGTTTTATTTCGTTGTGAAACGCAGTAAAATGTCTCGAATAATGGTTTTATGTTAGGTTTGTAAATGTTGCTTCATCGAAGCAACTAAGAAACAGAGCTCGTCGGATTGACGGGCTTTTTTCTTTTCCATCCATATACAGCGGCACCGCGTTGCGGTGCGTGTTGTGCCGGCGTTATGGGCTCAGTAGAAATTTAGTGGGGATAAGCATATAAATTGGCGATACGGAAAAGAAAGAACTTCTTGTCGACTACACCTCTGAGATTAGCGCGGAAGAGTTTGATTTTTGCGTTGAAAGACTCGGCCATGGCATTGGAGGAACGGTTGTTGTAGAAGTTCAGGATTTCATTGTAG
>UMCK01011351.1_pt1 | contig 13575 bp, 8 predicted proteins | sample 1964121 | NCBI WGS metagenome assembly UMCK01 (sample SAMEA4835957, study PRJEB28245) | human gut metagenome | biome: gut microbiome; material: fecal sample | place: Denmark | collected 2008 | reverse complement strand
GTGAGGGCAATGGCCGGGATGATGGTTTTCCATGTCGGGCGTATGGAAATCTTGCCATAATCTTTTAGAGCCATAAGGATATATGCCACGAGGCACAGTATGCCGGTGCGCGAGTGGGTGAGCACGACGGTTGTCCCTGCGAGTAAGGCGACTGTTATGTATATGTTTCTTTTGCCATTATCTTTTAGGAAGCGTAAGGCCATACCTGAGATGAAGGGCAGGAGGGCGCATAAGAAAAATGCCAGTCCGGCGGGGTTGTCAAACGTTCCGGCTATTCCAATCCGCCATGTCGTCGGGTATTTGAATAGGAACATGAGGGCATAAAGGCATTCCAGTGTGACAATCATGGTAGCGGCTTCGCTCCATACAGAGAAATGGGAAAAGTCGCTTGTCTTTTTCCGGTTATGTCCAAGTATGGCGGTGCATACGGCAAGCAATCCTGTCAAGAAGAGGGTGCATAGCCATTTTGGAGTGTTCCACCGGTCGTAGAACATGTTCATGGAGGGGAACGCGCAAGCAAAAATTAACCCTCCATATAGCAGGGTATAAATGTTCTTTATCATTGTACATTTCAAGGGTTTGGTCTTCATGCGTCAAAGTTAGAACTTTATCAGGGGAAAGTATAGGCCATTTTTTTACCGAAATCAAGGACATTTTGGTATGAAACGTTGTTTTTCGCTTTCAGAAAGTCTTTTCATGCCTTTTTTTTCTGACATCAGAAAAAGACGTTCATGGCAAATCCATGAAAATAATCTGTATAAATATGCGGATTTAAAGTGTTTTCCTGCATAAACACTGCATAACGGCAAACGGATTACAGCACAATGAAAAATCAGTCTCAAGAGATTGATTTTTTTATACGGGCATGTCTTTTCCGTTTTGTCCGCATGTCACGGGAACAGAGGCTCTTTTCCGGTACTGGAACCGGCTTTGAGAGGGCTGAAGGCCGGCTTGGGACGAGGACGGGAGATTTATTTGGAAAGTTTTTATGGTCATGTCGGATGTGGCAGAATGTAAGCCGGAACGGTTTTTCTTGACCTTGAAAGCGAGGAACATACGGAGAAAATGAATGGGCTTGTGCCGGAAAGGAAAGAATAAGCCTCTGTCCCTGACTTTTGGGCTTGGCGGAAATTCGTATGGCTGCGTTATTTTCCGTCCCGACCGGATTCGGGGCGGAATATCCGAATCTCGTGGCTGTGGAAAATACAAAAAGTCAATATGAACTTTGCTCTGTCATTCTGTCAGTCTGTGTGAAATTTGTAACTTTGCACGAATTTATAAGAGAGAAGACGCATGAATAACCTGTATGAAGAGCGGTTGGGTACGGACCGCATGCTGCCTTTGGTGTTCCGTATGGCCCTCCCGGCTGTGGCCGCCCAAATCGTGAACTTGTTGTATAGCATCGTGGACCGCATTTATATCGGCCATATTCCCGGTATCGGGACGGATGCGTTGGCCGGTATCGGCGTGACCAGTTCCGTGATCATCCTGATTTCGGCCTTTTCTTCCATTGTCGGAGCCGGAGGTGCTCCGTTGGCGGCCATTGCCTTGGGGCAGGGCGACCGCGTGCGTGCCGGTAAAATCCTGGGGAACGGACTGGTATTGTTGCTGCTGTTCACGGTGCTGACTTCTGCCACGGCCTACCTTTTCATGGAACCCATGTTGATGGCCATCGGGGCTTCGGAACATACGATAGGGTATGCGACGGATTATCTTTCGGTGTATCTGTTGGGTACATTGTTCGTCGAGGTCTCGGTGGGGCTGAACACTTTCATCAACACCCAGGGGCGGCCCGGCATTGCCATGTGCTCGGTCATTATCGGTGCGTTGCTGAACATCGGTCTCGACCCGCTGTTTATTTTTGTGTTCGGCATGGGTGTGAAAGGGGCAGCTTTGGCTACTATTATCTCGCAGGCATGCAGTGCCTTGTGGGTGGTGCGTTTCCTGACTTCGCGGAAAGCCACTTTGAGGTTGGAACGCAGGTATATGCGTCCCGACCGTAAGGTGGTCTTGTCCACGCTTGCATTGGGCGTTTCGCCGTTCATCATGGCCAGTACGGAGAGCCTTGTGGGCTTCGTGCTGAATAGCAGCCTGAAGACCTATGGAGACATCTATATCAGCGCGTTGGCCATCATGCAGAGTGCGATGCTGGCCGTCAGCGTGCCGCTGACAGGTTTCTCGCAAGGCTTCATCCCCATTGTGAGTTACAATTACGGGCATGGGAACGGCCAACGCGTGAAGGACTGTTTCCGGATTGTGCTCCAAGTCATGTTTACGTTCAATTTGTTGTTGGTGCTCTTCATGATACTTTTTCCCGGGTTGGTGGCTTCCGCTTTCACGTCCGACGGGAAGCTTATTGCAGCCGTGGAACAGACGCAGCCCGTGTTTTTGGCCGGAATGACCATTTTCGGGCTGCAACGGGCTTGCCAGAACATGTTCGTGGCACTCGGGCAGGCCAAGGTGTCCGTGTTCATCGCCTTGCTCCGTAAGGTCATCCTCTTGGTGCCTCTGGCTTTGCTTTTGCCACGCTGCATGGGCATGATGGGGGTGTTCGCAGCCGAGGGCATATCCGATGCCACTGCCGCCGTGTGCTGCACGCTGATATTTGCATGGCAGTTCCCGAGGATCCTGCGGAAGATGCCCCGTCGCCTTGCTTAGGGCTTGAAATGTGCTTTTAAATCCTATTATTTGTATGTTTTTGTCCTATAATGATTAAAGGATATGCCTTAACTTTGCGTTGTGGTTAGAAAAACAAACAAATATGGATTTTAAGGAAATAAATCAAGGTAAAAGGAGTAAATTCCGTTATTCCGTTTCCTGCAAGGGAGTCTTTGTGGCCTGCATGGCTTTGATGTGCCATTTTCCGGTAATGGCAGAGGGGGAGGGCTATGCAGTCCAACGCAACGGTGTGCATTTCCAGACTCCGGAAGGGCGCATGAGGGTGGAATTTGTCCGTCCGGACATCGTGCGGGTCCGCTACACGTGCGAGCCTGCCTTTTTGGGCAACGGCACCATCGTGTGCACGGGGCGCGAGGAAGAAAAAGTTCCTTTCCGGCTGCAACGCGAGAACGGCAGGCTTTCTTTGCGCTCGGACAGCCTTGAAGTATGGGTAGACCTTGGCTCGTATGCCTTGACGTACAAGGATAGGCGTACCGGACGTACTTTGTTGTCGGAAAATCCGCAACGGCCGCGCGAGGCCGAACAGACCTATCGGGAAAATGTTGTGTATGACCCGCAGAGCAAACGTATCGTGAAGACGGCAGACGGGGAAAAGGAAGTGATGGACGTACTTCGGCGCGATACGGTGGGGAGGAGTTGGAAATTCCGCAACCATTTCCAGTGGGCGCAAGGGGAAGCCCTCTATGGTTTGGGATGCCACATGGAAGACTACTTGGACCTGCGTGGGAAAACGATGTACCTGTGCCAGCACAACCTGAAGGAGATGGTGCCGGTCTTGAACTCCACGGCCGGCTACGGCCTGCTTTTCGATGCGGGATGCGGCATGGTGTACAAGGACGCTCCTGAAGGAAGCTTCGTGGAATTGGAGGCGGCCAATGAGGTGGATTATTATTTCATGAAAGGGTGCACGATGGACAAAGTCGTGGCGCAATACCGTTACCTGACCGGGCAGTCTCCCATGTTCCCCCGTTACATGTTCGGGTATATCCAATCCAAGGAAAGGTACCGGAGTTCGGAGGAACTGGTGGATGTAGCGGAGGAATACCGCAGGCGGCAGGTGCCTATGGATGTCATCGTGCAGGATTGGAACTATTGGCCTCAGGGATGGGGGTACATGAAGATGGACCGCCGTTTTTATCCTGACCCGCGCCATTTGGCCGATTCGTTGCATGCCTTGGATGCCAAGCTTATGGTTTCCATCTGGCCCAATCCGACGAATTGCCCACAGACGAAGGATCTCGCGGAGCGTGGCTTCATGTTGGGGCATTCCGTGTATGACGCTTTCAACCCTCTGGCTCGGGCGCGCTATTGGGATTATGCCAATGAGGAGTTTTTCGGAAACGGTTTCGATGCATGGTGGTGCGACTGTACGGAACCTTTGGATGCCGACTGGAGAGCGATGCCGGAAGGATACGGGTGGGACAGCCATGAGGAGCGTTGGAAAGGCAATTTGGCCTTGTTGGATGCCGTGTTGGGTGCGGAACGCAGTTGCCTTTTTTCTTTGTACCATTCCAAAGGGTTGTACGAAAACCAACGTGCCACGACGGATCGTAAACGTGTGGTGAACCTGACCCGTTCCAGTTATGCGGGCCAGCAGCGTTATGCCACCATTACATGGAACGGCGACACCCATGCTTCGTGGAAGTCGTTCGCCCAACAGATACCACAGGGACTGAATTTCATGGCCACGGGCTGTCCTTATTGGACGGTGGACATCGGGTCGTTTTTCACGCGGAAAGGCCGGGAATGGTTCCGTGCCGGGGATTTCGACCGGGGCGTGGACGATATGGGTTACCGGGAATATTATGTACGCATGCTGCAATACGGGGCGTTCCTGCCTTTGTTCCGCAGCCACGGTACGGACACTCCACGCGAGATTTGGCGGTTCGGCGAGCCGGGCGAACCCTTTTATGACAGCATCCTGCGCATGATTCGTTTGCGTTACCGCCTGATACCTTATATATATTCTTTGGCCGGAAAGGTCACGCAGGAGGATTATACCATGAGCCGGTTGTTGGCTTTTGATTTTGCGGAAGATGCCCGTGTGCACGACATCAAGGATGAGTTCATGTTCGGTCCGGCTTTTCTGGTTTGTCCCGTGACCCGTCCGATGTATTACGACAAAGGTTCCGTAACGTTGCAGGATGTGGCGAAATCGCGTACTGTTTACTTGCCCGAGGGGGCGGACTGGATGGATTTCTGGACCGGTAAGAAGTATGAAGGAGGGCGTGAAGTCACGGCCGATGCCCCCATCGACAAGATTCCGTTATTCGTGCGCCAAGGTTCCATCGTGCCGATGGGGCCGGTGGTACAGCATACGGGTGAATTGCCGGGGAAAGAACTCACCATCGTGGTTTATCCGGGACGGGATGCCCGTTTTGTGTTGTATGAAGATGAAGGAGACAATTACGATTATGAACAAGGCTGTTTCTCGACCATTGAATTGCAGTGGAATGACAAGCGTCGTGTGTTGACGTTCGGGGAGCGCCGAGGCGGCTTCGAAGGCATGGAAAAGACACGCCGTTTCAGGGTCGTGGTGGCCGACGGTACGGAAGCCCTCGGTGAACGGACGGACGGAAAACTTGTGCGCTACGAAGGGAAAGAGTTGAAATGCCGGTTGTGAAAGGAAATAAAGTATAACGAGGTTCAGGTATCATGAAAAAACGTATTTTGTCTGTCCTTATCGGCTTCGGGCTGTGCCAGTCCGGAGTGTGGGGAAACGGGAAAGTAGAATCTCCTTCCGTGGTGAAATTGCGTCCTTTTTCTGGTAAAGAGGTGGAACTGGAAGCTTCTTGGATCAGGCAGCGGGAAGACTTGGATGTGGCTTACCTTCAATCTGTCGAGGCCGACAGGCTGTTGCATAATTTCCGGGTTACGGCCGGGCTTCCGTCTTTGGCAAAACCATTGGAAGGATGGGAATCCCCCGGTGTCGGGCTGAGGGGGCATTTCACGGGGCATTACCTGTCGGCATTGTCGGTATTGGCCGAGAGATATGGGGACGGGTGGGCTTCCCAACGGTTGGAGTATATGGTGGATGAGCTGTACAAATGCCAACAAGCGCATGGGAACGGTTATTTGAGTGCCTTTCCGGAAAAAGACTTCGAGACATTGGAAACACGCTTTACGGGGGTATGGGCACCGTATTACACGCTCCATAAGATTTTGCAGGGCTTGCTGGATGCTTACACGAAGACTGGCAACCGGAAGGCTTACGGTATGGTGGAGGCTTTGGCCGGTTATGTGGAAGGCAGGATGTCGAAGCTTTCTCCGGAACGCATCGAGAGGATGATGTACACCGTGGAGGCGAATCCGCAAAATGAGGCAGGAGCCATGAATGAGGTGCTCTATGAACTGTACGGCATTTCGGGCAATCCCAAACATTTGGCCTTGGCTGCTTGTTTCGACCCGGCCTGGTTCCTTGAGCCGTTGGTGCGGAACGAGGACATCCTGGCAGGCTTGCATGCCAATACGCATATCGTGTTGGTCAATGGCTTTGCCCGCCGTTACGAGGTGACGGGCGAAGAAAAATACAAGAAGGCGGCCATGCACTTTTGGGATATCCTCCAACGGGGGCATGCATACGTGAACGGGACGAGCAGCGGTCCGCGACCGGTAGCCGTCACGCCGACCTCGCTGACAGCGGAACATTGGGGGGAACCCGGACATTTGTGTAACACCTTGACGCGCGAAATTGCCGAAAGTTGTGTGACGCACAATACGCAGAAGCTGAGTGCTTACCTGTTCGGATGGACAGGCGCCCCATGTTATGCGGATGCCTATATGAACATGTTCTACAACGGGGTGCTTCCCGTGCAAAGCAGGTCTACCGGAGCGTATGTCTACCATTTGCCTTTGGGGTCGCCGCGCAATAAGAAATATTTGAAGGAGAATGATTTCTTCTGTTGCAGTGGGTCTTGCATAGAGGCTTTTGCGGAATTGAACAGCGGAATTTATTACCACGACGGTTCGGATGTGTACGTGAACCTTTATGTGCCGTCCAAATTGCATTGGGCATCCAAAAAGGTGGCTTTGGAACAGACAGGGGGATTTCCCCTGCAGCCGGTGGCGGATTTTACCGTTTCGGTGCGTCGTCCGGCGGGGTTCGCCCTGAACTTGTTCATACCTGCTTGGGCCGAAGGGACAGAGGTGCATGTAAACGGTGAGAAACAGGGCGTGCCGGTACGGCCTTCTTCTTTCCTGAAGCTTTCCAGACGTTGGGAGGATGGAGACCGGGTGCGTGTGGACTTCCGTTACGCTTTCCGCCTGCAGTCCATGCCGGACAAGGAGAACATGTTTGCCGTGTTCTACGGCCCGATGCTGTTGGCTTTTGAAACCCGCAGCGAAGTGATATTGAAGGGAAGCAAGGACGAGGTGCTTCAAGGGCTTTCGGTCGTGGAAGGTGAACCCAATCGGTTTGTCTTGCGTAACGGAGTAAATGAGTTCCGGCTCCGTCCTTTGTTCGACGTGGACCAAGAGTCTTACGGTGTATATGCCACGATACGGAATTATTGAAAATTGTACGGTGGCGATGGTTGCGAGTATATTAAAATGTGAAATCATAAAAATAGAAGAGAATGAAGACTGGAGTTTTGAAATGGGGATGGTGTTTAGGCCTTGTTGCGGGACTTTGTTCCTGTGCGATAGAGGACATGCAGGAAGTGCGTTCCCCGGACAAGCATGTGTTGGTGGAGTTGACCGGACTCGACAAGGAGCATTATGGTGATGCGGCCCTATCGGTGTTTTATGACGGGACGCGTGCGTTGCCGTTGGTGGATTTGGGGATAGAGACCAACTTGCAAAAGTATGCAGGGAACCTGAAATTCAAAAGCGTGACGGAAGCCAAGCCGGTAGAGGACGATTACCTGATGCCGACAGGAAAACGCAGCCATTGTGTGAACCATGGGACTGAAAAGGTCTATTCTTTCGAGAACGAAGAGGGTAACATCTTGGATGTGACCGTCCGGGCCTACAATGACGGCGTGGCTTTCAAGTATGGGGTAAAGTCCGTATCGCCGGAAGAGTATGTGGTGGACGAATATACGGCATACGATGTGCCTAAGGGCGCGAAACGTTGGATGCAACAATACACTTTGGGGTATGAAGGTTTTTATCCTTTGTCCACGGATGGCCGGGGCGAGAATGGTTCGGCTGACAAATGGGGGTATCCCGGTTTGGTGCAATTAAGGGATACCGTGTTCATGTTGGTGACGGAAGCCAATATCAGGCGCGGCCATTGCGGTTCTTTCTTGTGCAATACCGACAGTGCCGACCATTATCGCGTGCGTTTGTTTAGTGAAAAGCAGGCCATGGACAAGGAATGGGAATCACCTTGGAGGGTGTTGGTCATAGGGCGGTTGTCGGACGTGGTGGAGTCTACGTTGGTGACCGACGTGTCCGACCCGTCCAAAGTGGAGGATACGTCGTGGATAAAACCCGGTTTGGCTTCGTGGATTTATTGGGCGGAGAACCATGGAACGCAGGATTTCCAAAAACTGAAAGCTTATTTCGACCTTGCTGCCGACATGAAATGGCCTTATAGTCTGATTGATTGGGAATGGGACCAGATGTCGAACGGCGGCGATTTGCAGGCTGCCGTGAAGTATGCGCAGGAACGCGGTGTAAAGCCTTTGTTGTGGTACAATTCCAGTACGCAGTGGTTGGGACCCACACCCTTGTATCGTCTGAACAAGCCTGAAGACCGCCAAAAGGAATTCGGATGGTTGAACGAATTGGGCGTGTATGGCATCAAGGTGGATTTCTTTGCCGGCGACAGCGTGTCTTCCATGGATTATTATATCGATTTGTTGGAGGATGCGGCCAAGCATAAGCTGATGGTGAATTTCCATGGGGCTGCCATACCGAGGGGATGGCAGCGGACTTATCCCCACATGATGTCGGTGGAAGCGGTTTATGGTGCGGAATGGTACAACAATAACGGGACATTGACCGGACGGGCTGCAGCCCATAATGCCACGTTGCCCTTTACGCGCAATGTGATAGGTCCGATGGATTACACGCCCGGTACTTTCTCTGATTCCCAAAACCCGCACATCACGACCTATGCCCACGAGCTGGCACTTCCTGTCCTTTTCGAGTCGGCTTTGCAGCACATGCCCGACCGTCCGGAAGTATATCGTGGCTTGCCGGAAGAGGTGAGGGTTTTGCTTTCCGGTTTGCCTGCGGCATGGGACGATACGAAGTTGTTGGCCGGTTATCCCGGGGAGTATGTGGTGATGGCCCGTCGTAAGGGGGATGTATGGTATGTAGCCGGAATTAACGGTACGGAAGAAGGCCGGAAGATAGGAGTGCCGTTGGGGCGGCTTGACCTTGGGAAAGGCCGGAACGTGTCTTGTTTTAAGGACAATGCCGACGGCAAGGGCTTTGTGGTGGAAGAGAACGTGCCCGTTCCGGAAGGAAACAAAGCCTTGACGGTAGATTGCCTGCCGCGTGGAGGTTTTGTGGCCGTTATCAAGTAGAGATTATTAAATAGGTGAAAAAAGATATGGTAAATAAAATGTGGGGCAGGGCTTGCATGCTGTTATATGCCTGCACGTGGGGGAGTTATGCCGAAGGGGACAACTTGCTTCGTTTATGCAGCCCCGGCAAGAATATTGAAGTCTGTGTGGATACGGACGGAGGCCAGTTGGTTTACTCCGTGAAGAAGGGCAAGGTTGAGGTCTTGGGGGCATCGCGCTTGGGGCTTGTCGTGGACGGGAAGGACCTTGGGCAGAATGTGTCGTTGGCGGCAGAACCCGAAGTGGAGAAATTCAAGACGGAATACCCTCTGTTCGGACATCATGCCATGGCGTCGGACAAAGCGGTGGAAGCCATGTTGCCGTTGTCGGCCGATGGGGTGCGTTACGGCCTTGTGGTCCGGGTGTATGACGACGGTGTGGCCGTACGTTACGTCTTGCCTGAAAATGCCCGGCGCATAGAGCGGGAACTTACAGCTTGGAATGTGCCCCGGAGCGTGAAGAAAGTGGCGTGGGCGGGTTATGACATAGGTTATGAGAAGGAAGCTTATGTCACCCGGATGGATGAGATGCCGGAAAACGAATACGTATGTGGCCCGCTTACGGTTGAATTGCCAGAAGGGTATATGACATTTACGGAGGCAGATTGCGAAGACTTTCCCGACATGGCCTTTTCACGTTCGGGGAATGCTTTCAAGTCATGCTTTCCCTCCTCGGAAAAAGGATGGGACATCAAGCGCCTGCCGGATGAGTCGGAAAAGGTCTTGGCCGGGAAATATAAAGGAAAGGACGTTTCTCCTTGGAGATGTGCCATCATTGCATCCGATTTGACCGGCTTGGTGAATTCCGACTTGTTGACGAACTTGTGCCCGTCGCCGGAAGAGGGGCGTGACTTTTCGTGGGTAAAGCCCGGACGGTGCCTGTGGCAATGGTGGAGCGTGGGTGCCCCGCGCTATGAGGACCAAAAGGCTTGGTTCGATGCGGCTGCAGAACTTTCTTGGGAATATTACCTGATAGATGACGGGTGGAGAAATTGGCATAAGGACGGCAAGGACCAATGGGAATTGCTTAAGGAGGTGATTGACTACGGACGGAGTGTCGGTGTGAAGTCGTTGGTTTGGGTCAATTCCAACGAGATGCGCGATGCAAAGTCGCGGAGGGCTTATCTGGAACGGGTGAAGGCCATCGGGGCTTCCGGTATCAAGATTGATTTTATCCCGACGGCTACGGCGGAAATCATGCAATGGTATATGGGAGGCATGCAGGATTGTGCGGAACTGGGACTGTTGTTGAATTTCCACGGCAGCGTGAAGCCCACGGGGCTTTCGAGGACTTATCCCAATGACATCACGCGTGAGGCGGTGAGAGGAAATGAATACCAAATCCGGCGTTACGGACGGGTGCTCCCGCAGGCACATTATGTGGCTTTGCCCTTTACGCGTCTGATGGCGGGGCCGGCTGATGTCACGCCGGTGACGTTGAATCCGGAAGAGTTGGCCACAGGCGGATACTCTTGGGCGCACGAGTTTGCCCAAGCCATAGTATTCCTGTCGCCGGTTACTCATTTTTCCGACCATTATTCGTATTATCTGGAAAGTCCTTTCGTGGATTTGCTCAAGGCTGTGCCCACGGTGTGGGACGAGACCCTTGTACTTCCCTGTACGGAAATGGGGGAGGTCGTGGCTTATGCCCGCCGGAAAGGGAAAGAGTGGTGGATAGGCGTGATGAACGGGGACAAGGAACGGGAGATTGAGATACCGTTGGATTTCCTGAAAAAGAAGAAACAAGCGGTTTTCCTGCATGATGGGAAAGAACTTGCTTCCGTGGTACGGGAAGAACGTGAGGTGTCGAAGAAAGAGGTGCTGAAAGTGAAGTTGCGGGCTGGCGGAGGATTCGTCGGACGGTGTTATTGAAATGCCCGCTTTTTGGGGAGGAACCGGAAGGAGGGCATGGCCGGTAACCGGCATGTTTTTCCCTTAAAGGTAGGGTGACATGATAAAAAAGGGCTTAATTTCTCTGAATTGGAGATTTTAAGCCCCTTTTTTGTTTCGATTTGTCCCATCCTGTTTGTTGTGGTTGGGCTATATTTGCAACCGGAAATCAATAATGGAAACGGAATGAAAATAAGACATTGGCTTTTGATGGCCTTTATGGTGATGACGGGAAGTGCCGCATGCTATGCCTCGTCTTCTTTGGTGACTTACGCTGTACCGGAGGGAGCGGAGTTGAATGATGATTTTACGGTTCAAGCGCGTCAAGGAGATGGGGAATGGAGGAACGTACCTTCTTATTTGGTTTGCGTGGATGAAGTGAGGGGGACGCAGCATTGTGTGGAAAAGGCTTCGATGGCGACTTTCGACTTCTCGGGAAAGGTGGAGGTGAAAGTCACTTATAACAAAGGAGCGGTGGACAGTGCAAGGATTCGTCCTTTGTCATACGGTATACCTTTTCAGTTAAAAGGAAAGGAGCTGACGTTCACTTTGGACAGGCCGTGCAACTTGTCGGTGGAAGTGAACGGCGATATTTTTCATAACCTGCACCTGTTCGCCAATCCGGTGGAGGTGGATGTCCCAAGAAAAAAAGACCGTAATGTGGTCTACTTCGGCCCGGGTTACCATACGCCCAAGGATGGTGTGGTGAAGGTGGAATCCGGACAGACCGTTTACTTGGCCGGTGGTGCCGTACTGAACGGGCGTGTGCTCATTGAGGGCGTACAAGATGTGAAATTGATAGGACGTGGTATTATAGATTATAAGGTAAAAGGAGGCATCCGTATAGCAAACTCCCGTAATGTACTGGTGGAAGGCATTGCCACTACCCAGTGCGCTACGGGAGGCTCGGATGCAGTGACCATCCGCAATGTGAAGGCTATCAGCTATTACGGGTGGGGAGACGGGATGAATGTCTTTGCCAGTAATAATGTGTTGTTCGACGGGGTGTTCTGCCGAAATTCGGACGATTGCACGACGGTGTACGGCACACGTTTGGGGTTCAAGGGGGGCTGCAAGCATGTCACGATGCAAAACTCCACGCTTTGGGCAGATGTGGCCCATCCCATATTCATAGGCATCCATGGTGACACGAAGAATCCGGAAGTGCTTGAGGATTTGAATTACGTCAATATCGACATATTGGACCATCGGGAGAAGCAGTTGAATTACCAGGGGTGCATGTCCATCAATGCCGGAGACAACAATCTGGTCCGCGATGTCCGTTTTGAAAATATCCGCGTGGAGAATTTCCGTGAAGGCTCATTGGTCAATTTGCGTATTTTCTATAATAAGAAGTATTGTACGGCACCGGGACGGGGTATTGAAAATATCACGTTTAAAGATGTCTCTTATGAAGGAAACCGGGCTGAGTTGTCTATTATCGAGGGATATGACGAGGAGAGGAAAATCAGGAACGTGCGTTTCGAGAACCTGCGCATCAACGGACAGCTGATTACGGACGACATGCCCGGTAAACCGGCTTGGTATAACACCGGTGACATGGCGGGTATATATGTGGGGCCGCACGTGGAGGATGTGACGTTTGTGTCCACAGAGGGTGCAATGACGAATAATGTAAGGTAGAGATGCCGTATGGTGTTTTTAAATTCGCTATATTTGTCGGCTGTATTTTGAAATGAAAAATTGTAAAACCATGAAAAGTTGGAAGAATGTTATAGGCCGGTTATGGCTGTTCTTGGGATTCCTATTGCTGTCGTGCCCTGTGCTTGCGGCAGCTTTCGTGCACCCCGGTGTGTTGCATACGGAAGAACGGATGCAACAAATCCGTGGTTTGGTGAAAGGGAAAAACGACGACGCTTATGCCTCCTATCTGTTGTTGGAAAAACATCCGTGTGCACAGTCGGATTATAAAATGGAAGGCCCGTTCGATACCGTAGCGCGTGACGGTAAATTCGGTTATACCAAATCGAGAATGGAGCGTGACTTCAGTGCGGCCTATTTGAATGCGCTGATGTGGCGTATCACGGGCGATGAGTCACATGCCCGTAAGGCGGCGGAAGTATTGACGGCCTATGCACGCACCCTGAAACGCATACCCGATACGAACGACGCTCCTTTGTTGGCCGGTTTGGAAGGTTTTAAAATCATTTATGCACTTGAAGCGTTGAAGCATACGTGGCGTAAGATGCCTGCGGAGGATTATGAAGGTGCTTTGCGGATGTTCACGAAAGTGTTCCTCCCCGTATTGGAAACGTTTTATAAGCGTAACCCTTATACGAACGGGAATTGGGGGGCTATCGTGACCAAGACTTATATGGCGGCAGCCATCCATCTGGATGACCGGAAAATGTATGAGAAGGCACGGGCTTTCTACCTTGACGGGTACGACAACGGCACATTGGCCCATTATATCGACGGGGAAACCGGCCAACTACAGGAGAGCGGGCGCGACCAAAGCCATTGCATGTTGG
>UMCK01013099.1_pt1 | contig 13704 bp, 10 predicted proteins | sample 1964121 | NCBI WGS metagenome assembly UMCK01 (sample SAMEA4835957, study PRJEB28245) | human gut metagenome | biome: gut microbiome; material: fecal sample | place: Denmark | collected 2008 | reverse complement strand
TACAAAAAAGTACTCCTGCCCATCGACCCAACTCACCGGATGGAGATAGCGCTCGAACCCGAAACCATTTTGCTGAAAGAGGTTCAAATCCGCCCCGGGCGTATATGGGGCCGACAGGATACGCTGAAATATGACCTCACACGCTTTACCTCTTCTCAAGACCGAAACGTAGGCGATGTACTTAAAAAACTGCCCGGCATCAATGTCGAAGAGAACGGAACCATCAAGTATAACGGAAAGGAAATCAGCAATTTCTATGTCGAAGGAATGGACGTGAGTGGAGGACGTTATAATCAGATAAACAATAATTTGAAAGCAGATGCCGTGCAGTCTGCCGAAGTGATAGAAGGACACCAGCCCATCAAGTCCTTGCGGGGAAAGACCTTTACAGATGACGTTGCACTCAATCTGAAGTTGAAACCGGAAGCGCGCTCGCAATGGATTTATACAGCCAACGGAAGCGGGGGGTACGGCGAAGAGGTACTATACGACGCCTCACTCAGCGCCCTGCAACTGAATCGTAAACAGCAGACTATTTATAATTACAAGACCAACAACACAGGACGCGATATGCAGTCCGAACAAGAAGTGTTGGCGGCAGGCAACAGTTTTGATCGTATCACAGACGATGGAGCTCCCTCCTTTCTTCCACTACCCGGCATCACAATGCCTCTATCCCGCCAACGGTTGTTGTTCAACGACACCCATACGACCTCTGCCAACCGACTTTACCGACTGACGGAAGACAAGCAACTGCGCCTGCTCTTCAATTACACCCACGACCGTACTACCCAGCAACAAGGCAGTGACGAGACTTACTATTTCGCTCAAGACACCGTCCGCACACTCCACAATCAGAACTACCGACTGCTCACAGACTGTCTGAACGGTGAACTGAATTACGAAAATAATGCCGACAACCGTTACACACGCGAAAACTTTTCTTTCACAGGCGATTGGCAAAACGGCTTGTCAGCCATTTCAGGTGACAAAAGTGTCACACAACAGATAAAGCATTCAGGACTAGATATGAAAAACTACTTCAGTCAACTCCATACCCGGGATAAATATACATGGGGAATCCGCTCTTTTTTCCGTTATAGCTATCTTCCCTCATCACTGAAACTGACATTTGATGACGACCGGCAAAGTTCCACCCCTCTTCGGGAATATCAAGAAATGAATGTCAGCAATGCCTATACCGACAACTCCCTGTACTGGATGAGAAAGAAAAACGGAGTGAATTACCAACTCACGGGAGGTTTTCGGGGTGAACTTTCTTCCGTGACCGGCCCATATTCCGCCAACCGCTATATGTTCTACGCCACTCCCCATCTGGAGTGGAACCGGGAAAATATACTTCTGACAGCCGCACTGTCTGCCCAATGGAGCCATCTGCCTGAACAGTCCTGTCATTATCTGTTCCTGAATCCTTCCGTGTTCTTCCGCTACACACTCACTCCCCGCTGGAAAATGTATCTGTCAGGCAATATCACCCGTTCTACCGGAAGATTGGATGAAATATATCCGGTTTCGTATCGAAGAAACTACAGGACTATCATAACCAATCCGGGCAATGTCCCCGAAAACACACGCCAACTCTACTCTTTCTATCTGGAATATAAAAATGCCGTCAAGGAATTCTTTTGGACAGCATCGTTCGCCTATCTTCACACAGACCATAACTTAATGACACGGAGTGATTATAAAGATGGCATCTTCTATCTTTCTCCTTATAAAAAAAGCAACTCTGACGAAAATTACACGCTACATTCTGTCCTGTCCAAAGGAGTATATGACTGGAATCTGAAATCGTCCGTCGAACTGACCATGAGCCGTACAAAAGGAAAACAATGCAATGACGGAGTGGTTCAAGACTACCGTTATGACTATCTGTCGGTTGAACCCAAGATAATATGGGCACCTTCCCGACTGTTTGAAGCTGCGTATCAAGCCAAATTGAGTTGCGGGAGTTCAAAAATAGGCAACGACAGACAGCTGGATGCTCTGTGGAATCTGTCACAGCGCCTGATCCTGAGCATAGGATGGGGCGATACTGATTTACGGCTTTCGGGAGAACATTTTTATAACGATATCGACCGCACAAAGCATCTCAACACATGGTTGGCAGACGCTTCACTGGTACAGCGTGTGGGAAAATGGTGCTTCACAGCTTCCGTCACCAATTTATTAAACAAGAAAGAATATAGTTATACCCTCTATTCGGCTGTACAAAGCTCTACCTCATGGATAAAACTCCGCCCACGCGAATATCTTCTTTCCATCCAATATCAATGGTAGAAACTTAAAAGTAGGACATTTGTGCTTCAATTTCTTTCTTTTTATGTATGTTTGTAAACAAACTATTAGCACACCTACTATGAAAACACGAATAAAGATGCCGATTGGCTTTTGGAGTGTAATACTGGGAGCTATGTGTGTCATTTCTTGTGGTGAAAAACAGAAAAGATCATTCAATGCTTTTGACACATATCTCCAATTCTATCAAGAAGTCAACGATTCTTTGTCCAAGAATCCCCGATATGTTTGTGCCGAGGCACAGAAGCGTATGACTGCCACAACCGACAGTACCACTTATTATCACTATGTGATGTTGCTGGCCAAAGCCTATATGTTTCGGTCGGATATGGACTCCGCTGCTGTATGCATGAATCAGGCAGAAGCTTATTGCCACCGCAACGCACCCACGCCTCAAATATCCGATTTGTATGCCGATATCTATAATATGCGCGGAAACGTACTCGCACGTCAGGCATTGGTAGACTCTGCGGTCATTTGTTTCAGCAAGGCACTCAACTATCGATTGAACGGAGACAGGAAAGAAGTACTGCCCGACATTTCGATAAACCTGGCCGATGCTTACGTGCGCACAGGACAATATGATAAAGGCGCTCTGTGGTATCGGAAATCCTTGTCTTTTTTTGACTCGCTGGGCACTCCCGAAGCCAAACGTTTTCCGGCATACTACGGATTGGCACAAGTATATATGGAACTGCGCGACTTCGAATTATGCGATTATTATTACGACATGGCTGCCCAATGGTATAGCGAAATGATGCCTTACGAAAAATGTATTTACCTCAACAATCGTGGAAACTCCTATTACTTCCGCAAGGATTATCCGCATGCACTCGAAATGTTCAGAAAAGAACTCGCGTTTGCCCGCAGTTATCCCGATATGGCTTTCGAAGTTCATCTGAGTGAGATGAATTTGGGAGAAACATTCCTACTGATGAATCAGACAGATTCCGCTGCTTTCTATCTGGCTAAGTGTGAAGATTTCTTCCGGTCTATCGGAAACATCAGTGCGCTCTATTATCTGGATACACAACTGATAGAACTGGCACTGAAACAGAATAATCTCGCATTGGCGCGCAAACGTCTTGCCGAAGCCGTGAAACCCGATTATGTGGAACCCAACATGCTTCACATCCGTAACCGGTATTTACAGCATTATTACGAGGAAACGGGAGATTATAAGAAAGCTTATTATTATCAGCGGGAAAACCAGCGCATTGACGACTCCACCCGTAATGAACGCATCAAGATGCGTACCGCCGAAATCGACTTGAAATACCGGCAGGACACTACGCTGATGAAGCAAAAGATATTCATCCAGCAGAAAGAGAACGAGGTATTGGGACTTCACCAGCGTATGTATGTGTGGATGTCCGTCTGTTTCCTGATATTAATATTGGCCGTCTTTATCTATCTTTATAATAAGAAGCAACGCCACCTGTTTAGAATGCGCAGCCAACATATGATTAACACGCTGCGCATGGAAAATATCCGCAACCGTGTTTCGCCTCACTTCATCTTCAATGTGCTGAGCAGGGAAATAAACAGCCATAGCAACGGATACAGCGAAAATATGCGGCAGTTGGTGAAGTTGATGCGCCGCAACCTTGAGCTGACCGAACATCTCTGTGTCACATTGGATGAAGAACTAGACTTTGTACATACTTACATTGATTTAGAACGTAAATCAATGGGAGATACCTTCGCACTTTCTCTCCATGTAGATAAAACAATCGACCTCACTCGCGAGATTCTTCCTTCCATGATGATCCAGATTCCGGTAGAGAATGCTATTAAGCATGCACTGAGGGAGAAACAGGGGAAAAAGAACCTGTGGATTGACATCAGGCGTGAACCGACAGGAGCTATCTGCATCAAGATAAGAGACAACGGAGGAGGATATAAGGCAAACAGCCATAACCGGGGTACGGGAACCGGTATGAAAGTGATTCTTCAAACAGTTCAGATGCTCAACAACAATAACAAAAAGCATATAGATATCTCTATCAATAATGTGCCATTGGAAGAAGGAGAAACAGGGTGCGAATTTGTTGTGATACTTCCCCAAGGCTACGATTACAACTTTTTAAAAGCTGTTTAATAGCTATTTTCACACGAATAGTTCCTGTTTGACGCCTAATATCCATAAATACAGAATTGTCGGTTTGTATCTTAACAGATGTTTCTCTACTTTTGTTTTATTAATAATAGCAAACAAATTATATGGACAGGCTTTATAAAATATTGATTATAGATGATGATGAGTATTCGGCGGATAACCTTTGTTTGGAGCTAAAACGTTACGGTCAGTTGGTGGTAGAGGGAATTGCCCGTAATGGTTCTAACGGAAAGAAAATGATAGATAAGCTTCGTCCCGATATCTTATTTCTGGATGTAGAGTTGCCCGACATGAAAGGAATAGAACTGTTAGAGCAAATCAACAGTTGTGTCACGTGGAATATGCAAGTGATTTTTTATACTGCCTACGACAAATATATGATTAATGCCATCCGTGAATCTGCTTTCGATTATTTATTGAAGCCGATAGACCGTAAGGAACTGGAATGCATTATTACCCGGTTTCTGAAAAAGATGGACGAACCGGCTACGCCGATGGCTATTCCACCCCAAGTATATTCTACCGGCGAACATACATTTATGATTTCCACTCCCACCAATGATCTGCGTGTTCTCCGTTCTATTGATATCGGATTCTTCCGCTATAACTCCGACCGTAAATTATGGGAAGTAGTATTGAACAATCAGGTTCCCCTGCTACTGAAAAAGAACACCACAGCACATCAGATAACAGAGTACGCTCCCTGCTTTGTGCAGATACATCAATCTTATATCATCAATATTAATTATCTGATAATGATAAAGGAGAATCGTTGCGTCATGTACCCTCCTTTCGAGAAGATAACAGAGCTGATTGTTTCAAAGAAGTTTAAGAAAACATTGCAAGACTCTTTCTATCAGTTATGAAAATTGCAAGGAAGAATCGTATGGAAGTGTGTCAAAACTAAACCGGGCTATCCACGTTTTGACACAACTCCATAATTATGTGAGTATCATTTCTTTTTCGGATAGTTAGGTCCGTAGAGCATGGTCTTTTCACGCACCACCAATTGTCCGTCTTTCACAAACTCCTCGCCACGTTCGCTCAGATGGCGCACCATTTCAGAACGCATCTCTGCCAATCGTTTTTTATATTTTTTGTCATTGACAGCATTATGCAGTTCTTTCGGGTCTTTTACCATATCGAACAGTTGTTCTTCCCCGGTATGGAAATACCAAACGTATTTAATCTTACCGTCTGTCAGGGCACACCAATAATTATCGGCACTATAACATGTAACATGTTCCAAATCGATATATTTGCGCCAGTTGGTTGCTGTACCTTTGGCCAATGCCAGCAACGGACGTCCGTCCATATCAGTGGGAACAGTTACCCCGGCTGTTTCGAGGAAAGTAGGAAGAAGGTCGCGAAGTTCTACAGGAGCATCCACCTTTCCCGGAAGTACCTTCTCTGCTGCAGGCCATTTCACGATATAAGGAATATGTGTAGAGCCTTCATACGGATATGTCTTTCTCCAATGATAATGGTCTCCCATCATGTCACCATGATCGGAGACAAAGATTATCAAGGCATTGTCATACATACCTTTTTCTTTCAAAGCCTTAATCACGCGGCCTATCTGCTCGTCTATAAACGTGATATTGGCATAATAATAACGTTTTGAATTACGCGCATATTCGTTACCGAAGTTGCCGTAAGGAGCATCTTTAGCAGCCTTTTCAGGAGCAAGTTCCTTTGCCCATTTACCACACCAATCACCGATAAACGGATCGGGCACCTGAGCATCTTTATACATATCTATATATCGCTGCGGCGGATCATACGGACTATGAGGACGTGCAAAAGATACCTTCAAGAATAATGGTTTCTCACTATTGTCGTAGTTTTGGATAAGTTGGCAAGCCATCTCTCCCGTCCAATAGGTGGGATGAAGGTTTTCCGGCAACTTATAGTTGGAAGCACTGTGGTCGTTCCAGCCGATACCGGTCTCATCGGGATTCTTTCCGGGAGCCTGTATTTGGAACCATTGGCGATAGTCACTGGTAAAGTTAGGGTCTTCTATACGTCCACTTTCATCCAACAGGGTTCCTTCAAAACCGTGTTTGATGCGCTGCGGATGCCAATGCATCTTTCCAATACCGAAAGTGTAATAACCGGCATCTTTCATCATCTGGGGCATCTCATATTTATATTCGGGAGATACTTCTCCATACCCCAACAAGCCGTGATGCCAGGGAGAAAGTCCGGTGAGCATTCCCGCACGGGCAGGAGTACTGCTGGGGCAAGAAGAATACCCATTCATAAACAGTGTTCCCTCGCCGGCCAACCGGTCCAGATTGGGAGAGATGACAGCTTCATTACCCATACAGCCCAAGGCGTCGCCCCGTTGTTGGTCAGTCATTATCAAGATAACATGCGGATGTTTTTGCGCGTAAGCAAACGAAGAACATAGTCCGGCTGTGACAGCCAATGTACATTTCAAATTGGTTACAATACTCATATTTATTTTGGTTTTTCATGGTGTTATGCAGCAAAGATAATAAATTATCAGATACATTGAGCTACAAATTAGAACGGAAAAGGTTTGATATGCATCAAATTGTTTTATAGAAAGCTTTATCGTATCTTTGTAACCGTTTAATAAACCTATAAAAAGATGAAAAAGAAAACTTTACTGAAAAGTATTTGGATTTTATTGGTGATGTGTGGGGTGTCTGCCAATGCCGGAGCTCAGGATTTGAAATCTATATTGTCGGGAGTGGCGAAAGCTGTTGTCGGAAATAAGGCTACAACAGCTTCTTCCATTATCGGCACATGGACATACTCCGGTCCTGAATGTCAGTTCGAAAGTGAAAACCTGTTGGCAAAAGCCGGTGGTGAAATGGCTGCCAAGGAAGTGGAAGAGAAAATGATAGCCGTATATAACAAAGTGGGTATGAATAATATCCGGTACACCTTCAATGAAGACGGAACCTACTCGTATCAGATGAAAAAACGTACGGTCACGGGGAGTTATGTATTTGATGACGCCGCGAAGACAATCACCATGACAGGCAAGCTGGGACTGAAGACAGTGGCTTATGTTACGGTAACAGGGAATGACATGAGTATGGTATTCAAAGCAGACAAGTTAATGTCCATTCTAAAGACCATTACCGGAGCAGCATCGAAAGTGAACTCCACCGCAGCTACCATCAACAGTGTGGCGGAAGCTTATGACGGTCTGATGCTAGGCTTTGAGCTGAAGAAATAAACCATGAAGGCATTTATAGTTTAGGCATGGATTCCACGGAAGATTAGTTCCATAAAATTCATGCCTAAACATATAACAAAGTACTTTATTCTTTATCCTTCAGTGCGGCAAAGATAAGTCCTTCCAGTTCTTCCGCCAATTCCGGATTGTCCTGAATCACCTGTTTGGAAGCATCACGACCTTGTCCCAGTTTGGTATCATTATAGCTGTACCACGAACCGCTTTTCTTAATAATGCCGAGTTCGGCTCCCAAATCGATAATTTCTCCGGCTCTAGAAATACCTTCGCCAAACATAATATCGAATTCAGCTTTGCGGAAAGGAGGAGCCACTTTATTCTTCACCACCTTTACACGTGTCTGATTTCCGATAACTTCCTCGCCATCTTTCAACTGTGTGGCGCGACGGATATCCAAACGTACCGAAGCATAGAACTTCAAGGCATTACCACCGGTAGTTGTTTCGGGATTACCGAACATTACACCGATTTTCTCACGCAACTGGTTGATAAAGATACAAGTTGTGTTGGTCTTACTGATGGCAGAGGTGAGCTTGCGCAGTGCCTGTGACATCAAACGTGCCTGAAGTCCCACTTTATTATCACCCATATCACCTTCGATTTCAGCTTTCGGTGTCAATGCTGCAACAGAGTCAATAACAATAATATCAATGGCTGAAGAGCGAATCAATTGTTCCGCAATTTCCAATGCCTGCTCACCATTGTCCGGCTGTGAGATCCACAGGTTATCTACATCCACTCCTAGTTTGGAAGCATAGAAACGATCGAATGCATGTTCCGCATCAATAAAAGCAGCGATTCCTCCCGCTTTTTGAGCTTCGGCAATAGCATGGATAGCCAATGTTGTTTTACCGGATGATTCAGGGCCGTATATCTCGATGATTCTTCCCTTCGGATAACCGCCTACACCGAGTGCAGCGTTCAAGGCGATGGAACCGGTCGGGATAACCTCTACCTGCTGAACGTTTTCATCTCCTAATTTCATGATAGAGCCTTTACCGAAGTTCTTCTCTATCTTATCCATTGCAGCTTGCAACGCTTTCAATTTTTCGCTAGCTCCGGAACCCGGTCCTGCTGTGAATGGAATTTCTTCGTTATCTTTTTTAGCCATAAGATTTCTTTTTGGTCTGTTAAGTAAATTATAAAATTTGTTGGGCATGTTCTTTTGTCTTCACCTCTTTGGGAGAAATGACGCGCTCGATTACACCCTCTTCGTTAATAATAAAAGTAGTACGAAAAGTACCCATATATTTGCGTCCGTACATACTCTTCTCTCCCCATACGCCAAACTGCTCCACCAATTTCTTGTCGGTATCTGCGATTAAAGTAAAAGGCAGTTCGTTTTTCTCGATAAACTTCTGATGCGATTTGGCATCGTTTACACTCACTCCGATTACCTCATAACCTTTAGCACACAGTTCAGAATAATTGTCACGCAAGTTGCACGCCTGTGCAGTGCAACCAGAAGTCATGTCTTTGGGATAAAAATAGAGTACTATTTTCTTTCCTTTGTAATTGCTCAAACGAATTTCTTCTCCCTTTTCATTCAGACCCAATATTTCGGGGGCTTTGTCTCCTACGTTCATATTCCATTCCTGTTTTTAAAGTTCCAAGTCTCCGTCCAACACTTCGTGCCAAGGCAAACCCTGCTTATTGAGCTGTTCCATGAACGGGTCCGGATCAAACTCTTCTACATTCCATACTCCCGGTCTCTTCCAAAGTCCTTTCAAGAACATCATGGCACCTATCATGGCAGGTACACCGGTAGTATAGCTGACACCCTGCATGCCGGTTTCCTTGTAGGCTTCCTGATGGCTACAGTTATTGTATACATAGTAAGTACGTTCTTTACCATCTTTGACACCACGGATACGGCAACCGATAGAGGTTTCACCTTCGTAGTTCTCACCCAAATCCTGCGGATTGGGCAATACGGCTTTCAGGAATTGCAAAGGAACTATTTTCACACCGTTATAATCTATTTCATCGATACGTGCCATACCGATATTCTGAATTACACGCAAATGAGTCAGATATTCCTGTCCGAAAGTCATCCAGAAGCGAGCGCGCTTGATAGTGGGGAAATTCTTGACCAACGACTCCAGTTCTTCGTGATACAACAAATATGAATCACGAGGACCGATATTGGGATAAGTCAGGTCCTTATGAAATTCCAACGGCTTGGTGGTCACCCATTTGCCGTCTTCATAATAACGTCCGTTTTGAGTGATTTCACGGATATTGATTTCGGGATTGAAGTTGGTAGCAAATGCCTTATGATGGTTACCGGCATTGCAATCCACAATATCCAAATAATGCATTTCATCAAAGTGGTGTTTAGCAGCATACGCCGTATAGATGCCGCTTACACCCGGATCGAAACCGCAACCGAGAATAGCTGTCAGGCCGGCTTCTTCAAAACGTTGCTTGTAAGCCCATTGCCAACTGTATTCGAAGTGAGCTTCATCTTTCGGTTCATAATTGGCAGTATCCAGATAATTCACTCCGGCTTTCAGGCAGGCTTCCATGATGGTAAGATCCTGATAAGGCAGGGCTACATTAATAACGATTTCGGGTTTGAAACTATTAAAAAGCTCTACCAGTTCATCTACATTGTCTGCATCAACCTGAGCTGTTTTAATAGCAGGATTACCGATTGCTTTAACGATTGCATCACATTTTGATTTAGTGCGGCTGGCAATCATAATGTCTGTAAAAACATCCGGATTCTGAGCCACTTTGTGTGCCACGACAGTACCTACACCGCCTGCACCGATAATTAATACTTTACCCATTTCTTCTCTTTAATTAAAAATAAATTGCCCGGCAAAACATACCGTTCACCGGGCAAAGATAACAAAATATTTTGGGTATTAGTTGATACGTTCCAGTTTCTTATAAGTAAAATCCAAGGATTTTCTTTGATAGTACCAAGTTTCATATCCTCCCGTTACCTTATGCACGCGGATGGGGTATCCCAAAGACAAGCGACATTCGTCTGTTGTCATGCCCTTGCGCACTTCACCGTGGCTGATTAGATCCCAGGTTTCTTCGGTCGTATCGGGATATTTGGCACGCAGGTCGCCAATGCCGAACACATCGGCAAAATAGCCATCATTACGCAAGGCCAGATTGGTGACACTTGCATGTACGAAAGTCGTCTTTATCCGGTAAAGCTTTCCGTCTGTGGCAGTCAAATCAAGCGTCACGGACTGACTTCCGTTTTCTACAATAATGTTTTTAATGACAAACTGCGTGTATTTGGGCAATTTGACTGTCATGCCGGCATCGTCGATACATTCTGTTTCTGCTTTCAGATAGATAGCCTTTTTACCATATTTTTCCATCAATGTTTGAGACTTTTTGGCGTTGGCATCACTGAAACCGAATGCATTGGGAAAATATTTATTTTTCTTTTCCATGATGAAATCATTGTCAAGCATCCCACAATTGGTCTTTGAAACAGCTACCGGCTGATAATACGTGTTTCCTTTGACATCGGAGAATACAATCTTCACCGGGAAGGCACGGCTGCCCACTCCTACGGCAATCACTGTCACTTTTTCATTCATCCCGATGTACACTTCCTTATAGCCAGAGGTACTGTTGGGGTCGTCTATACGCACTTTGTCGGTGCGCATATACAGCGTTTCACCTTCCAACAAATCCTTGGCAATATCCACATCACCCAAATAAGCAAGAGTAGGAATACCGGCTTTGGGCTTCATGCAATATTGCTCTAACGTGATATTCTTCACCTCATGGTAGTAAAGCTTACCCTCACAGTCAAAATTGAAATGCACGAATCCTCGGTCAGTCACTTCAGTACCCAAAAATTCCATAATCTTATTCTTCAGCTCTCCGGAATTCACATCCTTACCGTTCTCTGCCGATTTAAAGACCGGGATGACAAGGTCTTTACGTTCCGGAATGACCATAAACTTCATTCCCGGTGTCCAGTCGCACAGACTGTAATATTTAAAATGGTCATCGATAAACTGTTTTTCCGGTGATTCTACGAAAGTATTTGCCTGTCGGGACGCAGTGGAGACTATATAGCCGCTCTGTGCATAACTTATATAGCATCCTACCACCCCCAATAGCACACTTAAAAACATTTTCATATCATTTTTTGTTAATTTATAAAGTATGGCAAAGGTACAAAAAAATTGTTTATTATTACTGCAAATAAAGAATTATATATAGCTTTGCAGACTAAACTAAATGATTTAACGAAAAAAGTATGATGAAAAAAGTAATTTTTAAAATGACGGCAGTTTGCGCCAGTGCACTAATCTTAGCTTCATGCGGTGGCAGTAAGAATATGTTAACACTCTCTTCCTTGAACGGTGAATGGAATATCACCGAAGTGGACGGACAGAAAATCACGGATAAAAAAATGCCTTTTATTGGCTTTGATGTAGCTCAAAAACGTATCTATGGGAACAGTGGTTGCAACCGTATGATGGGCACTTTTGAAGCTGATTCGCTGACCCCCGGAGCATTATCTTTCGGTCCTATCGGAAGTACGCGTATGGCTTTTCCCGATATGCAGACTGAACAAATGGTACTGAACGCACTGAACAAGGTGAAGTCCTATGAAACCGTATCAGACCAGCCTGAAATCATTGCATTGTGCAGCGAAGACGGCAAAAAGATGCTGACGTTGCAGAAAAAAGACGAATCGCAGGTTTCACTGACAGACCTTTCAGGCGAATGGGCCATTGAGTTGGTAAACGGCAAAAAAATAGTGGGCACTACCGAAGTCACTCCGTTTATTGGTTTTAATACCGACGAGAACCGCATTTACGGTAATGTGGGTTGCAATACCATCAACGGTGCTTTGCTTCAGAATGAAAAAACAGCCAATTCACTGAAGTTTGAAAATATCGCCACCACCATGATGATGTGTCCCGACATGGAAACGGAAACCACTGTACTGAACGCGCTGAATGAAACAAGAAGTTTCTCAATAAAAAACGGTCAAGTATATCTGCTCGGAGAAAACGGTAATGAACTGTTAGTCTTGAAGAAACAATAAACAGACTACTGTAGATATCATTGAAATAAACGAAGGAGATGTGTCAAATTGCACACCTCCTTTTTTACTATACAAACAAGCGGTCACCCGTATCTCAGTAGACATTCATTCGGACATAAATCAACACATACAGCCTACTGATAAACAACAGTCAAACATTCATTCGGACATTCCTTCTTTATTGTATTCAGAAAACAAAGAGAAAATTCCCACACAAGGAGCTTTTTTTAAGCGGTAAACCCAAGGCCAACCATTGTTTCTATCGTTTTTCATACACCTCTTGAGATTTTTTCCATTCAAAAGCTGACAGTGTTTCTACGATTCTGCCTTTTCTGTCGGTCGGTAGCGAAAAAGGATACGCCATTTTGTCAGTTGTTCCTAACATCCCTGCCTTGGCATACTGTTTGCTTGATAAAAGACGTGCGATTGGTGCACGAAAAGAAAAAGAAAAATTTCTGTGAACCATTCGCCGGGAAATCAGTTTAATTGAAAACAAATAAATAAAAAATATACAATTATGGGAAAGATTATTGGAATTGACTTAGGAACAACAAACTCATGTGTTTCAGTATTTGAAGGTAATGAACCGGTAGTTATCGCTAACAGCGAAGGTAAACGTACTACCCCGTCTATCGTGGCATTTGTCGATGGCGGTGAACGTAAGGTAGGTGACCCTGCAAAGCGTCAGGCTATCACTAATCCGCAGCGTACTATCTTCTCAATTAAACGTTTCATGGGTGAAACATGGGATCAGGTACAGAAGGAAACTGCTCGTGTTCCTTATAAAGTAGTGAAAGGTGACAATAATACTCCGCGTGTAGATATTGACGGACGTCTTTATACTCCGCAGGAAATTTCAGCTATGATCCTGCAGAAGATGAAGAAAACAGCCGAGGATTATTTGGGACAAGAAGTTACAGAAGCTGTTATCACCGTTCCGGCATACTTCTCAGACTCACAACGTCAGGCTACTAAAGAAGCTGGTCAGATTGC
>UMCK01073998.1_pt1 | contig 14430 bp, 10 predicted proteins | sample 1964121 | NCBI WGS metagenome assembly UMCK01 (sample SAMEA4835957, study PRJEB28245) | human gut metagenome | biome: gut microbiome; material: fecal sample | place: Denmark | collected 2008 | reverse complement strand
GCAGCCTTGAACATATTGATGTACTGGCTCTGCTGCTGTTCATCCGTTACATAGTAAATGATCTTTTCCTTCTTCTCTTCCCCGGCATTCTCCTCAGAAGCCTCATCTTCAGATTTATCCCCTACGACCTCAGCTTCTACCTTGTTGCCGTTCTCATCTACAGCATTTTCCTTATTCTCTTCCTCGTCCTGAGGCTTGATCTCCAGACACTCGGGCAGAGTCAGATATTTGCCGTCCAGATTCTTGAAGAGGATATAATCGTTCATCTTCTCACAGAACTTGTCATCCTTCAGGCAGCCAAACTTGATGAAGGGACTGATGTCATCCCAGTATTTGTCATACTCTTCCTTATCCGTCTTGCACATACCGGCCAGCTTGTCCGCTACCTTCTTGGTAATGTACTCGGCGATCTTCTTGACAAATCCATCATTCTGCAATGCACTTCTGGATACGTTCAGAGGCAGATCCGGGCAGTCGATGACACCCTTTAACAGCAGCAGGAACTCAGGAATGACTTCCTTGATGTTATCTGCGATAAATACCTGATTGTTGTACAGCTTGATGGTACCTTCGATGGACTCATACTCCATGTTGATCTTCGGGAAGTACAGGATACCTTTCAGATTAAAAGGATAATCCATATTCAGGTGGATCCAGAACAGAGGCTCCTTGTAATCCTGAAATACCTTGCGGTAGAAGTCCAGATACTCTTCCTTCGTGCACTCATTGGGATGCTTGGTCCACAGAGGCTGTGTCTCGTTGATCAATTCAGGACGCTTTCTGATCTTCAGCTTCTTAGGCTCTTCTGTTCCCTCAGCAGCTTCAGCATTTTCACCTTCTGCCGCTTCCTTCTTCTCCGGCTCGATCTCTTCCAGGACTTCATCATCGGGAAGCTTTTCCTCTTCCTTGATGATCTGGGTCTCCTTGGTGTTCGCCTTGGACAGATAGATCTCGGTAGGCATGAAGGAACAATACTTCTTCACGACCTCACGAGCCTTGTACTCATTACAGAACTCCAGACAATCTTCATTTAAAAACAGGGTAATGGTCGTACCGACATCCGTCTTGTCTCCGTCTTCCATGGAGAACTCGGTGCCGCCGTCACACTCCCAGTGTACTGCCTTGGCGCCATCCTTGTAAGATAACGTATCAATATGTACTTCATCCGCTACCATGAATGCGGAATAGAAGCCCAGTCCGAAATGACCGATGATCTGGTCGGAATTGCTCTTGTCCTTATATTTCTCAATGAAATCCGTAGCACCGGAAAATGCGATCTGGTTGATATACTCTTCCACTTCGTCGGCGGTCATGCCCAGACCGTTATCCTTGAAGGTCAGTGTCTTCTTCTCAGGATCCACGATGACATCCACACGTCCCTTATAACCTTCCGGAAGAGAATATTCTCCCATCATGTCCAGTTTTTTCAGCTTGGTCACGGCATCACAGCCGTTGGAGATCAACTCTCTGTAGAAAATATCGTGATCGGAATACAACCACTTTTTAATGATCGGAAAAATGTTTTCACTGTTAATTGATAAACTGCCGCTTTTTGCTGCCATTATTACCACATCCTTTTCTAAAATTGCACAGCCATGGCTGACTGTTTCCTAACTGATTCTAAGTGTAGGACTGTAAAATTGAAAAGTCAAGACAAATTTAGCACTCATTATAAATGAGTGCTAACAATCAGTCAAAAATCCAGTATTTATCAATATTTCCGTAATTCTAAAATTTTAATAAAGCGTGTAAAAAACCAGAAATTACTCCTCCGGAAAGTACTTTGCATACACATCAAAAAAGTTGTCCGTAGTCACCTGTTCGTCCATGATCAGCGTGATCTCGTCCCACAGCTTGTCATTGAGCTGACGCACCAGTGTATTCACAAAGCTGTCATACTCCTGCCCGAAGACTTCCCGTTTCCGCTCTTCTACAATCTTTAATTTATTAGCGTCCGTCTCTTCCCGATCCAGCGTATTGATGCATTTGATAATGTAATAGCCTCGTTCACATTTCACAACCTGGCTCACCTCGTCTGTTGCCAAATTGAAAGCCGCTTCCTCATAAGCGCTCTCCGCTTCTCCTTTGCCAAAGGAATAGGTGATCTCGGAATCGTCGCTGTATTTGGATGCCAGTTCCGTGAAATCGTGTTCTCCGTCCACCGCCAGGTCTCTTACCTCGCAGGCTTTCTCATAGGCACTCTGAATGGAGCTTTCCGAATAAGGCTTCAGGTTTCCGTCCATATCCGTGGATGCTGTTGCAAAAAAGATCTGCTGCACCGTAATTTTGCGGGCCTCGTCATCACTGATCTCCGGATTGATGTCCTGTATAATCAACTGATAGACCTTGTCTGCCATGGCATATTCCCGATACAGATTCTCCACAATCTCCTCCGTGGCACCCATAGCCTCGATCTCCGTATCATTTAAGGAAGAATAATACTCCTGTGCCGCCTGGACGACCTTTGCCTCCTCGGCTTCATCCAACGTGACCTCTTTCTCTTTTGCCAGCAGGTACATGGTCTTGATCTGAGCAATTCTTGCCAGCACTGTCTCCTTGACATTATCCTCCAGAGTCACTCCGTTCAGGGAAGTATTCCAGATCTCCGTCCCGTAGACATTCTCATATTGATTCTGGGTCGTGGTCAGGTAGATCATGATCTCCGCCTTAGAGCAGGACTCGTCCCCGATCCGAAATACCTCATTTTTCCCAAATCCTGTGGTAAATACCACTTTTGTGCCGTCACTGCTGCCGCAGGCGGTCAGTCCCGTCACCATACTTATTCCCAGCACTCCCGCCACCAATACCGCGGTGATATGACATCTATTTTTAAAAAACATAACATTTCCTACTTTCTCAAAGTCTCTAAATTCTAATTATACCCTATTTTTTTCTTCTGTGCCACGGTTTCTTGGAAGTTCAGAAAAATCTAAGAATTCTACAGACAAAAAAATGCGTGCGGATATTCTCCACACGCATTTTTAATATTATTCAATTTTGATACCAGATTACTCGATCACATGGATCCAGCCCTTAGGAGCTTCGATCCTGCCCATCTGGATACCGGTCAGAGTCTCATACAGCTTCTTGGTGACAGGTCCCATCTCGGTCATGCCGCTGGGCAGGCAGATCTCTTTACCGTGGTCAACGATCTTGCCAACAGGGGAGATTACTGCTGCGGTACCGCACAGACCAGCCTCTGCGAAGTCTTTTACTTCATCCAGGTATACTTCTCTCTCTTCTACTTCCAGTCCCAGATATTCCTTGGCAACATATACCAGAGAACGACGGGTGATGGAAGGAAGGATACTGTCGGACTTGGGAGTTACGACCTTGTTGTCCTTGGTAACGAACAGGAAGTTCGCACCGCCGGTCTCCTCTACCTTGGTACGGGTAGCAGCATCCAGATACATATTCTCATCGTAGCCTTCCTTGTGAGCGGATACGATTGCATGTAAGCTCATAGCATAGTTCAGGCCAGCCTTGATGTGACCGGTTCCGTGAGGTGCCGCACGGTCAAAGTCGGTGACACGGATGGTCAGAGGCTTAACGCCGCCCTTGAAATAAGGTCCTACAGGGGTGCACAGAATACGGAACTGATACTCATCCGCAGGCTTTACACCGATGACAGGGTTGCTGCCGAACATATAAGGACGGATGTACAGAGTTGCACCGCTGCCGTAAGGAGGTACGAAAGCATCGTTGGCCTTAACCGTCTCGGTAACAGCTTCCACGAAACGCTCCTTGGGGAAAATGGGCATCTCCAGTCTTGCTGCGGAAGACTCCAGACGTTCACCGTTTAAGTCAGGACGGAAGGTTACGATATGTCCGTCTTCTGTGGTGTAGGCCTTCAGGCCCTCGAATACGGTCTGTGCATACTGCAATACACCTGCACACTCATTTAATACGATGTTGGGATCCTGGGTCAGCTGACCGTCATCCCATTTGCCGTCCTTGTAATTGGACACATATCTGTAATCCGTAGGGATATAACCGAAACCGATGTTACCCCAGTCAATGTTCTTCTTTTCCATTTTGTATTCCTTCTTTCCTCGGTTTACCACTCTGCCTGTTGATTTCTCTTAACAGAATTTATTGATTTTCATTATTATACCATTTGTAATAAAAGTCAATATACACATTTATGCTTTCCAGTGCTTTTTTCAGCGAAAATGTGGCTCATTTCTCCTTTTAGCTGAAAACTCAAATTAAATTCACTACAATTATTTTTCTCCGGTAGCTTCCTGATATGCACTGTTCGCTACCACTGACCATCCGGTCTTATCCCCCGCAATGACCTGCAGATCTTCACTGCGGACCGCATAAAACTCCACGATCTGTGCTGCCTCTGTGGACAGATTCTCTTCCGGATTCCGGTACAGCACGAAAATCTCACATTTTCCGTTCTGCGAGGTACGATTGTAGACCAGCGTGTATGCATAGGTCTTTCCCGCCTGCTCCTGTTCTCCCAGCTGTAGATAGAAATTGCCTTTGGCATTGTAGCAGACTTCGAAGGAAAAGCCCTGTTGTTGCAGCACAGCATCATATACTGCCTGTGCGTAAGGCTCTAAGGGATCCTGTACATCTTCCGCGTTTTCCGTCTCCGACGCATAGTATTCCGCAAGCCACTGTTCTTCCATCGCCTGCTTTGCTACCGTTTCTGCATCCTCCGGGTGGGTATTTTCTTCCTTGTCCATCAATTCCGTCAGATAAGTAATGTAATCCTCACCGGCAAGCTCCGTCTCTCTCCGAAACAGCACGCCCTCTGGACGCCAGTAGGAATACCAGTGCCTGTCCGGGAACTCCATCTCTTCCACACTGATCAGATTCTCTGTGAGCCACGTCTCCGAAGGGATGTCATTTTCAAACCAAATCCAGGCAATTCCGGCAAACGTGACGATCAGGCACAGCACTGCCCACAAAGCAATGCCGATATCCTCCAGCCACTCCCATTTCCCGGGAGTTCCCCACTTGTCCCGTATTTTCCGGTGCAGCCTGATGGGTACTCTCAGATATACATAAAACAGGAGAAGCAGCAGACACAGCAGATCCCCCAGTAACAACACATAACTGCGAAAACTTACGGGACCACCCCACAGAATCATTCTGGCTGCCACATATATTCCTGCCAGAGTAAGCAGTAAAACCGTAACTGCCAAATATATCTTCTTTTTCATCGTTTTCCGCACTCAGGCTTTCTTGCGCTCGTACTTTAAGAACTGATAGGTAATGTCAAAATAGACCTGCTCGTCACTGTCTGCGGTAATCTCCCACTCAGGATCACTGTCCAGATCCGGGAAATAGGCATCCGCCTCGTAGGCATGGTCAATCTTCGTCACATGGGCCACGTCACAGTAAGGCAGCATCTGGCGGTAAATACTCTCTCCGCCGATGATATAGATATTCTCTTCGTCATATTTCTTCAGTTCTTCCAGCAATTCTTCAATAGAGTGTACCACGATCGCATCCTTGACCTGATAATTCGGATCTTTGGACAAAATAATGTTGATGCGGTTCTTTAAAGGCATGCCCTGCGGGAAAGTCTCCAAAGTCTTGCGTCCCAGAACCACTACCTTACCTGTCGTCTCTTCGCGGAAATGCTTGTGATCGTTGGGGATGCGGATCAGCAGTTCGTTCTTGCTGCCGATGGCCCAGTTGTTGTCTACTGCTACAATTAAATTCATGGTGTACCTCGTTTCTGTTTGTTTCTATGATAATAACCGGTTTCTCCGTTCTTCGCACTCACGAAACCGTACTGATATTCGTATTCCGGGCTACCGCCCTACTTACTCATGTCAGATTGCAATCGGAATATCCCTGATCTGCTCCCCGGTCTGGTAACCCTCCAGCTTCACATCATCCGGTGTGAACTGATAGAAGTCCCTGATCTCCGGGTTCAGCCAGAACTTCGGCGCCGGGAAGGGGTCTCTGCTGATGAGCTCCTTAATGGCATCCACGTGGCGGTCATAGATATGGGCATCCGCAATGACATGCACCAGCTCGCCCACGTTCATATCGCAGACCTGTGCCAGCATATGCACCAGCACCGCATACTGTACCACATTCCAGTTGTTGGCTGCCAGTACGTCCTGGGAACGCTGGTTTAAAATGGCATTCAGGGTCAGCCTGTCCTCTCCCTTTTTCTGCGTCACATTAAAGGTCATACCGTAAGCACAGGGATACAGATTCATCTCGTGCAGATCCTGATGCACATAGATATTGGTCATGATCCGGCGGCTGAAGGGATTGTTCTTCAGATCGTAGATCACGCGGTCCACCTGATCCATCATGCCTTCCTTATACTGATGCTTCACCTGCATCTGATAGCCGTATGCCTTACCGATCGAGCCGTTTTCATCTGCCCACTCATCCCAGACGTGGCTGTTTAAATCATGAATGTTGTTGGACTTGCGCTGCCAGATCCACAGCATCTCATCTGTGGCGGATTTTAATGCCGTCCGGCGCAAGGTCAGGATCGGGAACTCCTTCGACAGATCGTACCGGTTCACTACTCCGAATTTCTTAATAGTGTAGGCAGGGGTACCATCCGGCCAGTGGGGGCGCACTTTCTCGCCCTCCGTGCTGGTACCGTTGGTTAAAATGTCATTGCACATATCGATAAAAATATGATCCGCTAAACTCATGTTGTCTCCTTATTCTGATTCCAATATAATATATAAACGATTTCTCCGTGCTTCGCACTCTCGAAATCGTCCCCCCTTCGTATTCCGGACTATCGTCCTACATACTCAGGGTTGTTTGTGCCTATGGATGCACTTATATCTCCCACTTGTCACATAGGGAATTGATCTGGTCCGCGAACTTCGCCATATCCTTGTTGGTCATGACGCCCTCGCTCTTCGTAACCAGTGCCAGTAAGCGTCTCGCAGAGGCAAGCAGTCGTTCGAAGACTCCGGTAGCAGGCTTCGTCTTTTTCTGCACGGCAACAGGTGCTGCCTCATAGGTGAACTTATTGCCTGCCAGATCGAACTCCGTACCGCTGTAAGGAGCGTAGGCTCTCTGCCCGTACTCGATCTTCAGGCACTCAGCAAATCCGGTACATACGCTGTCCTCTCCATGTACCACGAACACCTTCTTCGGTTTTTCTTCAAAGGCCCGGATCCAGTCGATCAGGCCTTCCTTATCCGCATGACCGCTCAGTCCCGTCATTTTCCGGATCTCGGCGCGCACTGAAACCGTCTCACCGAACAGCTTCACCTCATCAGCACCCTCTACCAGTGCCCGGCCCAGTGTTCCCACCGACTGATAGCCGACGAACAGGATCGTACACTCCGGTCTCCACAGATTATGCTTCAGATGATGCCGGATACGTCCTGCGTCACACATACCGGATGCGGAGATAATGACCTTGGGTGTCTCGTCGAAGTTGATGGCTTTGGATTCCTCACTGGTGATGGACAGCTTTAATCCCGAAAAAGCAATGGGATTAATGCCTTCTTTTACGAATTCCATGGCCTCATCATCGAAGCATTCCCACCTGTTCTCCTGGAATACGCCGGTAGCCTCTACCGCCATGGGACTGTCCACATACACCGGGAAATCTTCATGACCCTTTACCAGGCGCCCTACCTTGATCTTCCGCAGGAAATACAGGATCTCCTGGGTACGGCCCACAGCAAAAGACGGGATCACCACGTTACCACCCCGGTCTAAGGTCTCCTGCAGCACCTTGGTCAGTTCTGCCACATAATCCAGCTTATCCTTCGGATGCAGTCTGTCACCGTAGGTAGACTCCATCACGACATAATCCGCTTCCTTCGTAGGTGTCGGATCCTTAAGTAACGGCTGGTGCTTGTTGCCGATATCGCCGGAAAATACGATTTTTTTCGTATTGCCGTCCTCCGTCAGCCAGACTTCGATGCTGGCAGAGCCCAGCAGATGTCCGATATCCGTAAAACGGATTTTTACTCCCTCGCATACTTCCACGATCGTATTGTAATGACAGGGAACGAACCGGCGGATCACACCATCTGCATCCTCCATGGTATACAGCGGCTCCACCACTGCATTATTCGCAGAACGTTTTGCCTTACGATTCTTCCATTCCGCTTCGGCACTCTGGATATGTGCACAGTCACGCAGCATAATGCTACACAGATCCGCTGTAGCATCCGTGGAATAGATCTGTCCTCTGAAGCCTCTGGCATACAGAAGCGGCAGAAGACCCGAATGATCCACATGAGCATGAGTCAGGAATACATAATCAATCATGGATTCCGCCACCGGCAGCGGCACATTTTCAAATACATTGACACCCTGCTCCATACCGTAGTCCACTAAAATATGTTTCCCGGCAACCTCCAGATAATGACAGCTTCCGGTTACTTCATGGTCTGCCCCCACAAACACAAGTTTCATAGCTCTACCTCCGTTTTTGTAATGTTATTTCAAAGCATTGGCTGTTTCATAGAACTGATAATAGATCCCTTTTTGTTCCATGAGCTGGTCGTGATTGCCTTCCTCCACAATGCCGTCATCCGTCAGCACCAGGATCCTGTCGGAATTGCGGATACTGGAAAGTCTGTGGGCGATAGTCAGAGTAGTACGCCCCTCCGACAATTCTCCCAGAGATTTTGCCACGGCGAACTCACTCTCATTGTCCAGTGCGGAAGTGGCCTCATCCAGAATGATGATGGGCGGATTTTTCAGAAATACTCTGGCAATACTGATCCGCTGTTTCTGTCCGCCGGACAGCTTTACACCCCGTTCTCCCACATAAGTATCATAACCGTCCTTCAGTCCCATGATGAATTCATGAGCCCCGGCACGCTTTGCCGCATTGATCACATCTTCTTTCGAAGCCCCGGGACGTCCATAAGCGATATTTTCATAGATCGTACCGGAGAAAAGATACACATCCTGCTGTACGATACCGATATTGCCCCGCAGACTCTTTAACGTAAAATGCTTAATGTCCTGGCCGTCCAACAGGATCCTGCCTTCTGAGACATCATAAAATCTCGGGATCAGATTGCACAGCGTTGTCTTACCACCACCGGAAGGACCGACGATGGCCACCTTTTCTCCCGCGTGGATCTGCAGGTTCAGATCAGTGAATACCTTGTTATGGTCATCCGGATATTCAAAGCTTACTTTTTCAAAAGAGATTTCTCCCTTCGGGTCCTTCAGTTCTATGGCATCTGGCTCATCGAAGATCTCGATATCCGCATCCACGATCTGTAAAAAGCGCTCGATACCGGTCATGCCCCGCTGGAACTGTTCGGCAAATTCGATGATACGCCGGATTGTTGCGATCAGGGTGGATACATACAGCATATATGCCACCAGGTCACCAGCGGCGATCCGTCCGTTTACCATAAAAATACCGCCTGCCACCAATACCACCAGATACATCAATCCGTCAAACAGCTTCACTGTGGTATTGAATGCCGCCATGTAACGGTAGGTCAGCTTCTTAATATCCAGAAAAGTGCCGTTATCTTTCTCAAACTTGACATTTTCCACCTCTTCATTGGTAAATGCCTTGACCACCTTATGGCCCAGCAGACTGTCCTCGATCCGGGCGTTCAGCTCTCCGATCTGGTTACGCTGCTTGCGAAAGGCACTTCGCATCCGGAAATTCAGGATCATGCACACACCGCACATCAGCGGCACGCACAGAAAGATCATCAATGTCAGCGGCAGATTGATATTTGCCAGAATGATAAAAGAGATTACGGTCTTGATTCCGGCGATGAAAAATTCTTCTGGGCAATGATGGGCGAATTCCGTCACATCAAACAGATCATTGGTGATCCGCCCCATGATCTGACCGACTTTGGTATTGTTATAATAAGTATTGGACAGCTTCTGCAAATGGTTGTATGCATCTCTGCGCATGTCCGTCTCGATCTTCGCGCCCATGACGTGTCCCATATCGGACATATAGTAACTGGCGATGCAATCCACGATACGAAGTCCGAAATACAGAACTCCCAGTGAAAGTATGGTCTTCACCGACAGGGACGCAAGATCCCGCAGCCCTTCATTGGTAATGTAGCGCATAATTAACGGCAACACCAGTTCACAGACCGTGGTCAGTGCTGCACAGAACAGATCCATCCACAAGGTAAAACGGTATTTTTTAAAATAAGATGCAAACCTGCGAAACAATTCGCGGGTGGAATATTGCTTGTTATCCATTGTTGTGTTCCTTTTATTTTGGTTGCAGAGCTATAGGTATTGTCCTTCTCCCACATAGAAGCGTACTTTTCCTTTTTGCTCATTTTTCTGGTCATAAAGTGTTTTGTCCGCAGCCGACAGGAAATCCCACACTCGGTTTGGTTCCTTCGGAATAGCACAGACACCACCCACGGAAATCGTAAGCCAGGGTTCCACAGAAGAGTCTTCATTGGGAATCTCACATTCCCGGATGCCCATACATAGCTGTCTTGCATGTTCCTCTGCATACTCCCTGTCACGTCCCGTCATGACCACCAGGAATTCATCTCCGCCGTAACGCGCCACATAGTCCTCCGGAAAACATTTTTTCAGAGTATCCGCTACCGCGCAGATTCCTTCATCTCCCCTTCCATGTCCATAGCGATCATTCAACTGTTTGAAATGGTCAATATCCAGGAACAGAATGCCCAGTTCCTTCTCATTCAGAAGACAGTCTTCAAACACATCCTCCAGATAACGATTCAGGCTTCTCTTATTATAGAGTCCTGTCAGCTCGTCATGGTCTGCCTGATACAACAGCCGGTTTCTCTTACGTTCCTGTTCCTTCTGCTCCTCTTCTGCCGCCTGTAATCGCTTTCTAAGCTCCATCATATACATGACCTGACTGTTTTCTGTCAGTTCCCAGCTGTCCTTTAGATGGAAAAAGGTATCCGCGCTCTGTTTGAATTCTTCCGGAGTCATCCTGGAACTGCAATAACGCATCCGCAGAGACAAAAGCTGCAATAGCAGACTCTTGTTCTGTTCAATGGCAGCCTTTGGTTCCAGACAGTTCAATACTTCCTCTATCTGTTCCGGTTTGCCTATCTTTTCCACATATTGCAGCAGATTCTGAATACTGTCGTATTCGGAAGAGACCTGTGTCATATCCTCTAATGCCATTACCGCTGTACGTACATGCTCTTCTGCCTTCTTCCGGTCTCCGTTTCGCTCCGCCAGATGAGCCAGAAATACATTGACACCCAGCCTTGTCTCACGTATGACCTCCTCGCTCTGCCCGGTCTCTTCCAGTTTACACAGTACCTTTTCCGCCTCGTCATCCATATGCAGATGCAGCAGGCAGCATCCGTACTCTGCCAGCATTTTCCGGAAATTGATCCTGCTGTATGTACTGTTGTCATCCGCCTGTTCAAATTCGCGGATACATTCCGCATGGCACTGCACAGCTCTTTCATAAGCTCCTATGAGATAATACGCATCCGACATATTGCTCAGTACAATGCTGTGCACCATCTTATCATCGTATTTTTCCGTATAATCCAATGCTTTATCGTACTGTTCCATGGCCAGCGACAGGTTGTTCTGCATATGTGCCACAATACCGATCATATTGTACACTCTGGCTACATGATGCTCCTGATCCGTTCCCAGAAGACACCTGACGCTCTCATCCAGATAATGCAGGCAGTCCTCCTGATTCCCTGTTGTCAGTTGATAAAAGGCAGCAAAATAGCAGATCCATCCGTGGATTCCCTTATCATCCTGTTCTGTCACAGAGGCAAGTGCCTGTTCCAGAGTCTCCCAGGTAAAAGGAATTCCGTCTGTCATCTGCTGATTCAGGTGTTCTGCTGTCTCTAACATCTGCTGTCTCGTTGCGCTCATATCTATATCCATACCGTCCTGTTATTCTCTGCCAGTTCCGCAAATTGCGGTTCGCCGGTTCCAATCCCCAACCCGGTGGGCATAATCTATATTCACTTATTATTGTATTATTTTATATCGCAGTACGCAAGTTCTTTTCCTGAATAAAATATTTCCCAATCTCCCGCAAAAATGTTAAAATGGAGTTATATTTCGTAAGCTAGTACAAAAAGGCATGGTTATTTCTATGGAAAATATAACAGTTAATAAAGAGTTTCATGAACTGCATTTTGACAGCATCCAGGCTTTACGCGGTCTGGCTGCTCTTTTTGTGGTATTTCAGCATGTCCGTTTTCTGAACTTCGGAGCTTTCGGTGTGGACATCTTTTTTTGTATCAGCGGGTTCATGATCATGTTTACCACGGAAAAAAGTACCAAATATTTCTTCCGCAAACGCCTGGTCCGGATTCTTCCGCTCTACTACCTGATGACACTGGGAACCTATTTGTTGCTGTTGTTGTTTCCTTCCATGTTCCAACAGACCAGACACGATTTTTCCTATCTGGTCAAAAGTCTGCTGTTTATTCCTTTTGATATCGGCAGCGGAGCGATCCAGCCTTTGGTACGGATCGGCTGGACCATTAACTGTGAAATGTTGTTCTATCTGCTGTTTTTCATTGCCTTTCACATCAGCATGAAATACCGCGGTCTGATCTGCAGCGCATTTCTGGTGATTCTGGTGGGAATGGTACAGATATTTGCTCCGGCGATCTCGTCCTGGCATTCTCCGATAGGTAATGTACTTTCTCCTTTCCTCATTTTTTACGGAGATCCTGTCATGCTGGAATTTCTCTTCGGAATTCTGGCTTACTATCTGCTGCGGTATTTGTATCGCAGGCATACCCTTCATCCGGTTTCGCGGACAGTAAGCCTCGTATCCGCGGTATGTATCCCGGTAATCTTTTGTCTGCTTGCTTACTTTACGCCCCGGATCAATGTGATTGGGTTCCTCAGGCTTCCCCAGTGGGGGCTCCCGGCTCTGCTATTGTTAATCCTTGCCTTTCTCGCAGGCCTGCAGCTTTCCATGCCCCGCTTTTTTGTGCAGTTGGGAAATATCAGCTATTCCCTGTATCTGGTACACTACTATCCGGTTATGTTTCTGGACCGTGTGGTATTTGACTTTTCCACCCTATCCGTATTGTCTGTTGTCGGACTGATCGTAAGCGTTGTAATAAGCATCGTTCTGGCTTATCTGTGCTGGATCCTGATAGAGCGGAAATTCACCGGATGGCTGCGTAGAATACTGCTGCGTTAATTGTATATGCAATTTACAAAAAAGATGCACACTTTTTTTATTGACATTTCCGGAGCCCTATAGTATATTATAACTTGTCCGTAAGATATGCGCGAGTGGCTCAGCGGTGGAGCACCTCCTTGCCAAGGAGGGGGTCGCGGGTTCGATCCCCGTCTCGCGCTTCTTAAAACCCTTGATTTTTCAAGGGTTTTTCTATTTTATGTTGCATTTCATGTTGCATCGCGTTTTTCCCTGCTCTATATATTCCCTTTGTAAATGGCAAGTTAATTGCTCCTGACTATAAATCTGCTGTAGCCATACAATCTAATTACACTTGTATGACTAATGGATATGTAATTGGAACAATACAGGGTGCAGTGAATGGCTGGGCATCTATCCGATCATCCAAGAATGCAAATTATTTCTTGGCATTATGTACATCATCAGAAAATCCTATAGCGGTATGTATTCCATTTGCATCAGGAGACTCCGTTATATTTGGATCGAGTGGTACATATAATCTCGCATTTGCACCGGCTAAATAATAAAAGTACCTTTTATCACGCAAGCATTTAGAGTTCCGATTGCGGAATACTCCTGAAATATACTTCCATTGTACATCAAGCTTACATTACCAGTGCTAGCAACATCATTTATCACTAAGTACTGACTGGGTATCAATATATTATATTTGGGGTGTAAATCTGCTGGTAGCGTGGCTAATGGAGATCCGTATGGTATAGACCCACTTAAAATGCGGAATCCAAAATCTACAATATTGCCCGTTCTTTTGCAGTGTACAAAATCGGTGGTTACACCTGATGGGAACGTTATATCATAATCTACGGATTTTAACTTGCCAGTTAATATAAAAAGGACGAAGAACACCCCTTCTTGTTCTTCGTCCTTTCTCCCATGACAAGGATTCTATGGGTTAAATTCAGAGTACCATACCTTCTGCTGATCCGTCAATTATAGAATGCCGCCTGCAGGCTGTTATATCCCGCCTTACCATCGGCTGTGAGATTAAGCTTTTTCTGCAGCTTGATTGTCTCCGTTCTGGCAGTCTTGCCATACCTGCCATCAGTGTCCTGATTACCGCCAAGGATCTCGTTACAACGTGTCTGCCACCACTTAACTACCGCTCCTGTGGAGCCAACCTTATAGATCAGCCCGACTCTCTTCGCCTGCAGGCAGATCTGCCGCCGCACATACTGAGTATTGGGACCATCTTTGCCATCTTCGACCAGCTTTCTCCCTTGTTCATCCCGATACCCATCTGCATTTGCAGCTTCCTGGAAGTTCTGGATGTTGATGTTACATACTTCCTCACGCTCCGCCGGTACTGACACCAT
>UMCK01020679.1_pt1 | contig 14839 bp, 21 predicted proteins | sample 1964121 | NCBI WGS metagenome assembly UMCK01 (sample SAMEA4835957, study PRJEB28245) | human gut metagenome | biome: gut microbiome; material: fecal sample | place: Denmark | collected 2008 | reverse complement strand
TATATCAATGCAAGCATATATGGGAAGAATGAGGGGAAAATTTGATTGTAGAATATTTTATACAGGAAATCCCTTGTCCTTTATGAGTAAGAAAATGGAATAAAGGAAATCCCTTGTCCTTTATGAGTAAGAAAATAATTATAAATAATTTTGAAATATGTGTTTAAATTAGTTGACAAACGTTTATATATATGATATAATATGAGTATAGAAAGTTGACACACAGGTTACGACACCGCATCCCCTCTCCTTTATGAGTAAAGAATATAAACAAGACGATCTAACGGCATCGTAAAAGCCGTTTATATATATTTTATGAAAGGAGGTCTTAATATGACCAGTTATTATGAAGTTTTTGAAGACAGAATCATTTCCCAGATACAATGGGACGACAAGTATCACAAGGTTGATACGCAGGAATGGAAGGCAATTGTAAGAGATATAAGAAAGAACAATTATCTTACGTTAGTAGAAGAAAGAAATCTTATTAACCTTATAGAATGCCACAGAGATGACTCGGAGGTATTAGGTTATGATAAGTTTTAAAGTTATAGAAGATTGGAAGTTAGAAACAACAAACGATTTAAATAAGTTGTTTACGCTTTATATTCAAAGTGTTACATATCCAGAAGAGTTTTCAGAAGGGTATGCAAAAAGAGTATATGATAAAATAAGTGAGGTATTAAAAAATGATTGATAAGTATAAGACTAAATCGTTATATTTAAAGAGATGCGCAGACAAACATAAGGTTTATCCTATAAGAATTGATTTTGCTTTGAATGACACAAAAGATCATATTATTAAGGTGTTTTATTACAAAATTACACCTGAGTTTATGGAAGTTCTTAAAGTGTACGAAATGGAAAGAGAGAAGTATTTCGAAAGCTTAAACAATTAATTGATTAGAGGCGATTGAAAGTGTCGCAGGGTGGGTTTGATGGGAAAATAAGTATATTTATTAAAGGAGAAAATTGAATTATGGGAAAGAAAGATGAAGTTTATTATGGCGAATTTTTAAGAAGAATCATTGATTACGGAGAAGGTAAGATCGGTAAGCAGAAGTTACTCGAAGGTATGGGTACTGCTGCTTATTATAAGTTAAGAAGCAAAATTAATGCTGCTGCTGAACTCAGACAGATAAAGATAAAGGAAAGAAATCTGGAAGTTGTTTATATTACAGGTGGTAGCGGAAGCGGTAAAACTTTAAGTGCAAAATACTTTGCAGAGAAGTTTGGTTATGATAGTTTTGTTTCTGGTTCAGGTGATGACTTTCTCGATGGTTATGATAAAGAAGAATGTTTGATATTAGATGACTTTAGAGCAAGTTCTATGCGTTTTATGGAACTTTTGAAAATGCTCGACAATCACACTAATTCTTCTGTTAAATCAAGATATATGAATAAAGATTTGTCTAACTGCAAGCTGATTATTATAACGAGTATTTATCCGCCTTGTAATCTTTATGAAGTTACCAAAGGTGAAGAAGGAGAAGAGCCTGCAGAACAACTTTACAGAAGACTTAAACACCACTATTTTGAGATAGATCCAGACACTATGGAAATAGAAGAATTTAAGATTTTAAGTAACGGTAGTGGTGAATTCACAGGTAAATCTATAGGAAATGTTATTGATATAAAGAAAGAAAAGGGAATTAAAGATAATCCAGATGAAGATTCTTTATTCAACCAGTTTAAAAGAGATTATAAGATATTATGAAAATCAAGAAGTATATAGACTGGTATAAGACATTTCCAGTTAAAACTGTAACCCCAGAGGAGTTCAGAGAGATTTATGATAGAATAAGAGAAAAGGGAAGAAAAGCTAAACACGTTACCAAAGCTACTGATTGGATCTATGATAATATGTACTATCTTTCTTATAAAAAGACACAGAAATATATGCAGCTTTATGTAAGAGAAGATGGTAAATCTATAAGATATAAGACAAGTTCGTTTGATCCTAATAAGAAGCTTGGTCAAGGAAGTAACGCTATAAAGCGTTTTAATGAAAAGTTCTCGGAAACATATCCAGAACTTCCTAAAAGAACAGCTATGTTTACTGCTTATGGGAATACAGAAGAAGAGTTTAAGTATTGTATTCCCAAACAGTTTTATTATATTCAAAGCAGTTTATGCGGAAAGGAATTGGAACATATATCGAGTATTGACGGTACTTCAAGTTATCCTTCCAATGCTTGTGGAATGTTGCCTGATGCTAATACTGCTGTTAGATATGAAGGAACGGTTAAACCTACAAAGGAATATCCTTTTGCTTTCTATCTTAAAAGTGGTTTTGTTGCAGAATATAATAAATATGACACACACGATTGGATGAAAAGTAGATATTGTGTAAATCTTTTCGATGAAGATCATCAAGGTTACGTAAGTCCTAAAGATGATATAACTGTTCTTATGAAAGCAAGTAATTATACTTTAGATTCTATTTGGGAATATTTCTATGATAGAAGAAAAGACGATGAGCAATTTAAAGTAGTTATGAATGCTACTATCGGTAATTTCCACAGAAAGAAATATGCGAAGTATAAATATGCTCATCTTGCTGCTGTTATTATTGCAAGGGCAAACGATAAACACCTTAAGATGATTGAAAAGATCGGTGTTAATAATATTATTCATATTTGTGTAGACGGTATTATTTATAAAGGTAATGCTGTTTATGGAATTGATGAAAAGAAATTAGGTACTTACTACCAAGAATTTACAGATTGTAGATTTATGATGAAGAAAACTAACGTTTATATGGCTATGAAAGGAAACGAAGTAGTTAAATATAAACACGGTGGTCTTAACAGAAACATATTTGGTATGGAAATAGAAGAACCAAGATGTTTCGAAGATATGAATTTATGGACATTATATGATCCGTTAAAGGAGATTAGAGATGAAGTGGACAACTGAGACATATGAGAGATTATCTCCTTCAAGAAAGAAGATTATAGATAAATCTTATAATTCTTATTTAAAGAATAGAGAACAACTAAAAGCAAGAGGCGAAATACTTGACAGACAAATGAGTAAGAAAGCCTATTACCAGGTTTGGAATTTAAACGTTGACAATATAGATCCAAGAACTGGTAAGAGAAGTAAAAATCTTCCAAGAGATATAGCCAATTCAGACAGAGCTTTTGATGCTTCAAGAGATATAAAAGCTGAGTGGAAAGCTGCTATCAAAGAACAAAATTTAGATATGGAAGATATTAAGAAATACGCAAACAAAAAGGAATACCTTTACAAGACCAAAACTGGTGAAGAGATGGTTGGTAAAGCTTATACCAAGAAGCAAGCGGCTTATCTTATGATGAAGTTTTATGGTATTGAATGGTTTGATGAAGAAGAAGGGGCTTATTACTAATGAAGATTCAAAAGCCCAAAAGCGTTAAGAAAGAATAGCAAATAAACGACTTCCTTTATTTATCACCTAATTTCGTATTTAGTTATACTAATTTAAGTAACTTTGTATTAACTGCTGTTCGTGGTATAGGTAAATCGGTAATAAGCGTAGAAACAGCAATTATACTTAAGAGAAAGTATGGGTATGAAAACGTAAAGTGTTTCTATTTCAGGCTTACAGATAACTCTGTTAAAGCTATGCTTGCTAATAAAGCAGAAAAGGCAATAGATCCTTATCTAATTGATAAGTATGATTTAGAGATTACTTGCAAAGGAAACACAGTATACGACCACGGGAAAAAGCTTATAGAGTTCTATCCTTTGGTTAGTGCTGGAAGTAAAGGTAAAGGTGTAAACCTTTATGATTGTAATTGGTTTACAAAGCCACACAGATATATAGTTACTATCTGGGACGAGTTCCTTATGGCAGAAGGAGTTGAAAAGAAAAGCGTAGGAGATCCTGTATCGCAATATAGAATCTATATGGAAGCTATTATGCGTGACGCACAAAGATAGCCTTATCAAGCTGTAATTAACTTCCTTTTAGCAAACTCAGTTTCTGAATGTGCTCCTGTAACTGGTGCGCTTTTCAATTATATACCAGATCCTAATAATTTTAACAGAGTAAAGCTTACGAGGAAGCATACTTTGTTTTGGAATTGTCCTGTAACTGAAAAGTATAAGGAGAAGAGAAGAACTTCTTATAACGCAGATATTATGGACTTAAAGAACGATATTAACTACACCAACGAGGTTAAACGTGATTTGGAATTAATTAAGCCTAAAAAAACGAGATTGATAAGAGTTACTGCTTTAATCAAGTTTGATAAAAACCCAAAGAATTGGTTCTGTTTATACGATTCTAAATATATAAGACAGTATAGAGGAGAGACCGTTAAGAAGAATAAGATTATTCCTATGAAACGGTACTTAGATGAATTATACGATCCAGATATAGTTAGTAATATTATAGACAGATTTGACTGCAGGGGGTTTTATTATGCAGACCTTATGAGCCAGGCTTTGTTTCAAAGTCAATTGAAGCTCATAAAGAATAAATAAGGTTTAATCGCATGTTAAACATTGAGTTTGACAAAGGCGTTTAAATATTTGAATTTGTGACACCTTTTAATATCTTAATCCACAGAGTGTCGAGACGAAGATTGACCGAAGAGGTACGTCGGCTCTGCGATTAATCACCGCAGATTATCTAAAAGGACCGTTCTTATTCAATTTAATATTTTAATAGGAGAAATGAAAATGGCAGAAGAAGTAAAAAATGAAGAAGTTGTAGATAATAACGCACTTGTAGACCAAGTTAAAGCGTTAAAAGAAAATACGGTTTCAAAGAGTGATTATGAGAAGCTGCAGAGCGACTATAATCATCTTTTCGGCGAATATATTAAATCCAGACCAAGTGAGGAGAAAGACGTTAAAGAGCCTACTGAAGAAGATAAGAAGAAAGCGTTTCAGAAGGCTTGTATAACCCTTGCTACAAACAAGCACATGTCTAATATAGAAAAGGCTTAGCTCTATCTTGATATCCGAGATTATAGATTAGAGCAGGGAGAAGGAGATATCTTTCTTCCAAGGTCAGGACAGCCTACTATAGAAGACGTAGAGAAAGCAGAAAATCAAGCTGCTTTGATGTCTGATGCAATTGAACAAGCCGAAGGGAGTGATTTGCGTTACAATGCGTATATATCAGATCACTTGAGAGATAATATGTCAATCTTAAAGAAGAGGAGATAAAAATTATGCCTAAAGCTTTTAGTGGAACTTTAAACACAAACGAATGGTTTAACAATTTGTATAATGCTTACCTTTTGGTAAAAACGATTGCAGACGGTTTGTCTGGTATGGACAATAGTCTTGCAAGTGAATTTAAGGCTGATTCAGACCTTTATCATGATAAATTTGTTTATTCTGATGTAAACGTACTTGATCTTCGTGATTTCGATCCTACCGACACAAACGTACTTGCGCCCGAACAGAAAGGTGAAGTTAAACAGCAAGAAATCGTTGTAAACGAAGCTAAACAGGTAGGGTTTACTGCAGGTAACTGGCTTGAAAAACGTGCTTGGCAGGACGCTGGCTCGTATGGTCAGTTTGAGTCTGTACTTGATGCACAGGTAGGTGAAACCAAGAGATTGTATGAACACCTTATGGTGAATACTGCAATCGGTACTATGGAATCTAATATCGGTAAACAGCAAAGAACTGTAACTCTTCCTACAGTAGAAGGTAATGTTGAAGCTACAAACAGACTTCAGGGACAGACAGTTGCAGAAGACCTTGCTAACCTTTTTGTAGAACTCGAAGATCCTTCTACAGATTATACCGATAACGGTTTCTGGAAATCTTATAAGTCTTCTGACTTTATTGTTATCTGGAATGCACAGTTCAAGAACAAGATTTTGAAGATCGATATGCCTACTATTTTTGATAACGCAGGTTTGAAATCAGATTTTGAAGGTCGTGTGCTTCCCGCTAAGTATTTCGGTAGAGTAAACGCAGCTTCCGTTACGACTTCTGGTGCTACTTCCAACACAACGATTTATGCACTTGAAGAAATGGATATCGAAGACACCGATAAGAAGGAATACCATGTTAAACCTGGTATGCTTCTTCCCGCAAAGGTTACTTTGGCAGAAGGTGGTGTTATTAAGGTTCCTTCTTACACCGTAGATCCTTCTATCATCTGCAAAGTAGTTCATAAAGAAGGTGTTAAATATCTTACTACAATTGAAACTTCCACGGAATTCTTCAATAGTAAGAACTTAACCAGAAACAGATATCTCACGTTTGCTTATGCTTACCCTGAATATCTTATGGGTTACCCCATCGTAACTGTACGTAAAGCTTCTTGATCACACTACTGAAGGGGGAGGTTTTTTTCATTTCCCTCCCCTTCTTTTATTAAAAAGGAGAGAAAATGGCAACACTTTACTACTACAAGTTTAACAACTATTACAACAGAAAGCTGAAACGGTTCTCTTCTTTAAGCGAATATCAAAGCTTTATGGTCTTTGCAGAGACTGGAAATAACCTCAATTTCAACCCAAGTGACGGGGTTAACACACAGATAACTGCAGGAAGACAAGAGAACCCTTATAACGTGGTAGCAGACTACTGTATCTACTCGGAAGATAATTAGTCTATAACTTCACGTTGGTTTATTATAGAAGCTTCCAGAAACAGAGGAAATCAGTATAAGATAAGTTTAAGAAGAGATTTACTCGCTGATTTCTATGATTCCTGGACACAATCTGATTGTTTTGTAGAAAAGGCAATACTTCCTGACGACAGTCCTTTTATCTACAATCAAGAACAAATCACAACTAACCAAATCAAGACAGACGAAGTAGAGTTGAAAGACCAAACTAAGATGGCTTGGATATGTGGTTTTATTAATCGTGAAAGCCCTGAAACTCAAGTTCCGATTAAATCTTCTGTTAAAGCAGATATAACAAAACTTACTTACGATGATTATCAGAAGTATACTTCTCAGGGTGCTTATTCACTTGGTTCTGTATACGTAGATATGTATACTAGACTTAATACTGGTGTAGGTGGTACTGACTTCTATCAGAAATGGACTATCGATTCTACGTCAGCCGTAGAAGCTACAGAAGCAGAACTTATTAAATGGGGTGTACCTCAGACTGTGTATAGATGGGATCCTTCTACAGATGCAAGAGCTATGGTTAATTACCTTAAGACTAATAGATCAGAGTTTACTGCTAATGCAAGACAGAATTGCACCTTATACGGAGTTCCTGCTACAAGTCCAGATATAGCCAATATGTATTTAGATCTTGGCAAGATATTCGAGAAAGATGGTAAGTATTATAAGATGACTCGAATTGAAGTCATAGATGATATAAAGGAAATAAAGGTTGATATAGATAAAGCAGGAGATTTACTTTATACGCACTGGAATAATATTATGAACGCGTTTCAATATAAAGACGCAGGTAATAACCCAGTTTATGTAATGAGAGTAAATTCTTCTTATCGTAAACCTATCTTCCAACAGATTGTAGAAGGTAATTATACCCTCACAATGCCAGCAAAAGATAATAGACTTATCAATAGAGATGGTCCTTTTGATATGTTCTGTATTCCTTATTCAGATGAATATAAGATTCAAGTAAACGGAGAAACTGCAGTTCAATGTAATAAGGAATTTGCAATGTCTATAGCGCAATCTATAGGTGTTAAAATGGGTTCTGGTGATCAACCAAATGTGTATGATATTCAACTTCTTCCCTACTGTCCGTTTGCTGGTATAACCAGTATGGTAGATAATACCTTAACACTTACAGGAGAAGACGCTGTAAGATATACTAAAGTACTTAAAGACCAAACAACTGTTTATTATTTATTCTGGACTACATCTACTTCTGGTACGTTAAGTATTCCTTATGTTTACAACGTAACCAACAAAAAGATGTCCAACCAGGTAGATATGATGAGATTGGTCTCACCGAGTTATTCAGGTCAATTTGAATTTAACCCTGCGAGAAACGACGGTATTTCTTACTTTAACGTAGATTACACGTATCTTCCACAGAGTTCCTATATTCACGTAAATCCTGATTTTAAAGGCTTATACGGTAAAGATTATAACGATGCTCGTGGTCTTATAGTCCAAGGAAATCAATCTGTTATGTATTTGTCAAGTGCTTGGGAAGCGTATCAGACACAGAACAAGAACTATCTGGAAATATTTAACAGAGAAGTTCAGAACTTAGAGACCAATTACAAGTATCAGAGAATCAACTCTGTTCTTTCTACTATCACTGGTGCTATAGGTTCTGGTGCTGGTATAGGAGCATTAGTAGGAGGAGCAGGAGGAGTAGGAGTTGGTGTAGCTGCAGGAGCCGCTTCTTTAGTCGGTGGTATTGCAGATTTAGCTATTCAACAGCAATTGCACAATGAGCAATTGGACTACAAGAACGATATGTTTGGTTATCGTTTAGATAACATCAAAGCACTTCCAAATTCAATTGCAAAGACAACTGCCTATACCGAAAACAACAAAATATTCCCTATACTTGAATACTATACCTGCACAGACGAAGAGAAGAAAGCTGTCGCAAACAAGATTGCGTTTAACAGTATGTCTGTTGGTATTATAGATAAACCTATTAACTATTTAAATAATACCTGGAGTTATGGTACTATTCAAGATAAAGGGTATTTCAAAGCAAAACTCATTCATTTCGATGATATAGAAGCGGATGATTTCCATATCGTAAATAGTTTGGGAGACGAATTAAATCAAGGAGTGTATACTAAATGAGTGTTCAACAAAGTATAAATCAAAGTATCTTGGCTGCAGGTGTTTTGTACTCTCAATCTGGTGCAGCCGAGCAAAGAAAAGGTAAGCTGGAATTGCAGAAAGAAGTAAAAGGTTTAAAAGAAGCTAATAAACAATATGATATCCTTTCAGCTAAAAGAGGCGGGAAGGCAGCAGATGAACTGTTTGATGCACTCGAAGAATATCGTATGAAAAAAGCAGAGAATGTTATGAATTTAGGTCTTAAATCTGGTAATTTCAAAGCTTATGAAGTTGGTAGAAGAAACTTTAAAGAGAAGAGTGAATTCTTGAACGATCCTAAACGTCACGAATCGTTTCAAGATACTGGAACAGATATGGACGAGATGGAGATGGCCGCACAGAAAGAAAAAGATAGAAGAGAGAAGCGTATCATGATGAAGCAAGCAAACCGTGCAGCTGTCCAAAAACGTATGGAAATGCTTGTCTCAAGAGACTTCAGACAAGATATTTTAGGAGGTAATTGATTATGGCTAAGAAATGTAAAGGTCCTTGTTTGCCAGATTGGCAGACGATATTAGCAATGGCCCCTAAATACTTGGAAGGAGGGTACCCTATTCCTGCAGCTGCTTATGAGTTCTTGAAAGAGATTGATCTTCAACAGGCCACAAAGAGGTATAAATGGTATAACCTTCCAGAAGGCGTTACAGATGAACTGATTGAACGTATCTTGTATTACAGAGGTCAAGGCTGTTTCTTCTATCAGAAGGAGATGGGTAAGTTCTTCTTCCTTCCGTATTCATTAGACGGAGAGATTGGAGTATATGGTGAATATTTGAACGTAGTACCCCTTCCTTGGACAGGAGCCAACCAAGCAAAGGATCCTAACGGCAAGCTCAAAGAATTCATTCCTGGGCTTCGTAAGACGGTTATATACGAAGAGGTAAACATTGAGTCATTGAACCTGAATTTGCTTACAGACGGCTGTGTTCTTCTGCACGATAGAGGTATCGGTATTTCTCAGATTACTCAGCCTCGTGAAAGACTTAATGACTGGATTACTCAGATTATGGCAGAGTGCCCTGCACTTGCTCGTACTTCTTTAATTGCCAATTGTGGTGTATCTGGTATGCGTGTAAACAACGAGGACGAAGAAAGCAACGTAGAAGCAGCTTCTCAGGCAAGATACTCAAATGCTATGACAGGACAAACCTGGCTTGCAATTCAAGGGCAACAAGACTTCCAGGACTTCAACACTTCTGGTGTTACAGACGCAGATACCTACTTCCGTACGTTTGAATCGTTAGACAACTTACGTTTAGCTGGATATGGTTTAAACAACCAAGGTGTGTTCGATAAGGCTAAAGAGTACGTTAACAACGTGCAAGCTATGGGAGCACAACAGAACGTTGGTTTTGTATATAACGATGGCTTATACCAAAGACAGAACTTCTGTAATATAGCAAACTCCATCTGGGGAACGGCTATGTGGTGTGATTCTTCTGAAAACGCTACTAACGCAGATATGAACGGAGACGGCTTATTACAAGATACAAATGAGCCTTCTATGCCACAAGAACAGGAACAAGGAGGAGAAGAAAATGATGTTTAAGGGTTATTCAGGTACTTTATATAAAAACAAAAGAACTCGTACCTTTTCTCAAATCTGGGACAACGCAGACGACTTCTCTTCCGATTTTACTTCTTGCGGTCTTATAAACAGTGATATTGGTTTCAGTATTGAATCAAAGACGGTATCTACTATTTATTACCTTCTGTATTCTCGTTATGGTAATTCCTCTGTTGCTTCTTCCGATGAGAACAGATTTAAGTATAACTTGTTCTCGATTATGCTTCAGTATGCACCTACGTGGGAAAGACAGTTAAAGCTTCAAAAAGACTTGAGAAACCTTACCGACGAACAGTTACAGCAAGGTGCAATCTCAATCAATAATAACGCTGAGAACCCCTCTAATGAGCCATCTACGAACAGTTCTGACTACCTTCAGTATATTGATCACCAGAACGTAGGAATAGCAAAGAGAAGCCTTTTAGACGCGTATTCTTACCTGTCAGACGTATTGAAACAGGACTACACAGAAGACTTCTTAAAAAGATTTAAGAAATTATTTAAAACGTTTAATGATGGATTACCTTTATGGTATTCAGACGAGGAGGAAGAAGATGACAATTGATAAAATTCAGGAGTATATAGCTTTATATGCACCTACTGTTTTCATGGTTATTTCTGTGATTATGAACTACCTTAAGACATTCAAAGAGTTAAAGAAAAACGTATCGAATATAGAGAACAGTGAAGTGCTTAAAAATACTAAAACGGAAATAGCTGAACTTAAAGAACAGCTTGCAAGACAGGCGAAAGAGAATCTTGAACTCAAGGTCCTTCAGATGGAGCTTATTAACGAATTAAAGAAGGTGGAGAAATATGACACGAACAAAGAAATTCAAGAATCTTGATATAATCTTTCATATCCTTTCTTGGGTACTTTGTTTCGGTACGGCAGCCTTACTTGTTCTTTTAAAAGTAGTTGGAGCAGAAGCAGGAACGCCTCTAAAGGAAACTATAGGTTCTGTTGTATATGGATGGTTAGTTTCAAATATTCCTCTCGTTGCTCTGTCTATTATAGTAAAAGATAAGATAAGACCAGTTGTTTGGATGGTTGACGTTATTATGTCTAACATAGTATTCGGTGGGATAGCAATTTACATTGTGTTTGGTATATGGGTAATAGACGAGTATGTAATCTCGCCTCTTGCAAGGTCCTTCCACAATAAATACGTAATTAACAAGGAGATAGATAGACGTGGATGATACTAATGAGCTTAATATTCAAACAAAATCGTTTAAAGAGAAATGTGCTAACAATGCTTATTATATCGTTATTTTTGTTCTTTCCCTTCTTGCTTTAACGTTTTTACCACTTCTCGGTAGCAGTGTAGGTATGGCTTTAAACATACCTACCACTACCGCTGGGTGGATTGTATATGTTGTAACAAAATTGATTATCTGTGTGCTTAACATGATGATCTTCGATGCTTTCATTAAACAAGCAAAGATAAACATCAAGGACAATAAAAACTTTATAGAAGCAAATGAAATACTTTAGACAAATAAACCTAAAGGATACGTTCCAAGAAGTCCTAAAGTGTTTCTCGGGCACTTATATAGACGGAAAGGAACAAAGGTATTTACTTCTTCTGCACTTGCAGTTGTGTCTTTAGGTCAGGCTATATTTACATTTGATTTTGCTTCCTTTATTTCATATCTTCTTACAATCATAATGGGGTGTGTGTTTGGATTTCTTACAATGAAGAACAATGAAGTTTACTGGACAAGTGAGTATTTGGATTATGCGAGAAAGGTTAAAGAAGATTTGGAAATGGCTGAGAAAGAACGTACTGAACAAGGAAATGTTCCTGTGGATCTTGATATCGGAACTGATATTCTGGTCCCCATCGATAGTACTCGGTATCTTGGCAATAATAGCAAATAAAGCGTTTTGGGCACCTTTTGGAGCGTATATAGCTTTCTGGGCAGGTCCCTTCACCCCAGCTATGCCGCTTCAATTTGGTTTAGCCCTAATCTTAAAAAAGATTTTTAAAAGGAGAAATAAATGAATCAATTATACAAAGGATATTATGTATGTCCGTGTGGTAGAATATATTCATATAAACAAAATAAATTTATTAAATTTCAAACAAACAATCATGGTTATTTAATTGTGAAATTACGTGTAGATAATAGAACTATCACTAAATTGGTTCATAGAATTGTTGCTACTACATATATAGACAACCCTTTAAATAAACCTCAGATTGACCATATAGACGGAAATAAATGCAATAACAACATATCTAATTTGAGATGGGTTACACAATTAGAAAATAGACATAACCCTAATACAGAACATAAATTCTTAGGTCATTTTCAAGGAGGGTTTTAAAATATGGCAATGAATTATAAAGACGTTACTTATAGATCTTTAGAAGAGCAAGTACAATTCCTCACAGAAGCCTTAAGAACAGGCAAACTGATTGATGAATTGGGTATTAAAGTATTAGGCGTATACCCTAACCTGCAGACAGCAATAGGAGCAGTACCTGGTCCTTATTATTACGGTGATGCTTTTGAGGTGGGTACTACAAAGCCGTATCAGCTCTACATTTACACAAGAATCAATGGTTCTGAGAAGATGGGAGAATGGATTGACTTCGGTCCTTTCCCTGCACCAGGTCCCAAAGGAGATAAAGGTGACAAGGGTGATAAAGGCGATAACGGTAGAGACGGAGAAAGAGGTTTACAAGGTTTACCTGGCCCTCAGGGTATTCAGGGTTTAAAGGGCGATACAGGAGCCACAGGTCCTATCGGGCCTCAAGGTCCTAAGGGCGACAAAGGCGATGTCGGGCCTTCAATGAACATACAAGCAACACTTTCCAGTAGCGACCAGCTTCCAACACCTACAATGGAACTTAAAAGCATTGGTGCTGCCTATCTCATTCCTCATACAACAGGCTCAGAGACACATAAACACATCTGGGTAATTCAAGGTACTTCAGAGGCAAACCTTCAATGGACAGATCTCGGAATTAGCGGTGAGCAAGGCCCTGCTGGCCCTGCTGGTCAAGATGGTCAGGGTTGGAATACTCTTACAGACGTAAACCTTACCGTTGGAAATACAACTGTACAGTACGGTACAACAGACGGTATACAGCTCAGCTCTACTGCAAGATTCACAGACGCTGCTGGAAATCACGATGCTACGATGAACTTAGATCTTCCGGTTGTTGGTAAAGATGGTATTGTAATCGACAAAGCCGCAGATTCTGAGAAGATTGAAGTATCAGGCAAAAATCTTGTTGAAAATCCTTTACCTGGAAAGAATGATACTGGTGCAAATATTATAATTGTAAAACCAAAGGGAAATTTTAATTGGGGTTTTACGATATTAAGAAATACACATGATCTTGTAAACAATGCATCGGTTGGTGAAATTGTTGGTTACGATAACGTAGGTGTTATTTACGCAAAGACAACTTCAAATGATCCTTGGTCTGTTGTAAACAAGGAATATGCAGATAATAATTATGTAAAGAAACCTGAGCCTTATGTACTTGATAGCCTTGTTGCTATTCATGCAAATGGAAATATATTTACAAAACCACTGGATGATTTAGGTACTATGATTAATACTGTTCCAGAATATCATCTAAACGATGCAGGATCCACTAAACCATATTCAAATGGTGTGTTAATAACAAATGAACCCGTACAGCCATATCAGTGTGCCAACAAGAAATACGTGGACGATAGTATAGCTTCCCATTTAGGTGGCGGTGGAAAGTTGTATTTACACAATATTAGGATTAATGCTCAATTTACTTATAATGATAATGCTTCTGGAAATTTTTTGTTTTCATTTACTTCAAGCAGACAAACAGAATATAAATTACAAGACCTTACAACAATTTTTAATGCTTTTGGAAGTAACATTATTACAACCGCAACAATACGAAAACAGGAATCAGGGCAAATGCCGTATTATGGGATTGCAAATGTATTATATTCTGAGGGTGCAGATGTATTAGAAATAAGAGCTTATACTGAATCTGATAATACTGTAACAGGGTATTATAAAAGTGGCTCATTAAGTAATATTACAAGCTTACAAGACACAGTAACCGAGCTTTAAAGGAGAAGAATTATGGAAAGATTTTATTACAAGAAGAAAGATAACACAGGTTTTCTCAATCTAAAATCGCCACTTGTTGATGAGAATTATATTCAAATTACGAAAGAAGAGTTTGAAGAATTGACAAAGCAAAAGGAATACGTACCTACTGCAGAAGAGAAGGCGGCACAAGAGAAAGCAAAGAAGATTGCAGAGTATAAGAAGTATCTTGATGATACTGACTATATTGTCTTAAAGATTGCAGAAGCACAATCAGAAGGAGAGACATCAACAGTTTCTCAGCTCAGAGAAATCTACAGAGAGCAACTGAAAGAACGTAAGAGAGTAAGATCTCTTCTTAACTAACATTGAAAGGGCGAAGATATTAATTTATCTTCCCCTTTCTTTTATCCATTTTCCTCCCCCTTTTCCCATATATGCTTGCATTGATATA
>UMCK01013783.1_pt1 | contig 14889 bp, 8 predicted proteins | sample 1964121 | NCBI WGS metagenome assembly UMCK01 (sample SAMEA4835957, study PRJEB28245) | human gut metagenome | biome: gut microbiome; material: fecal sample | place: Denmark | collected 2008 | reverse complement strand
TTCATAAAAACAAACATTTAATAAATTACGCCTTCCACTATAATATATATTCGGATACTTATTTTTATATTTATCATAAATGTCTTTTTTTGTCACATATATTCGGTCATATTTATCATCTATTGCTTTTAAAAAGTTAGCTAGATCATTAACCAATATAGATTTAGCTGGTAAAACTTCTACATCAAGTTTTGAAAAATTTACATCACAAATCCTTTTTTCCTTAACTTTTGTTCTTAATTCAGTAAGTTTATCTAAAATTGCTCTTCTGCTTTCATTAAGTTCCTTAATTGGAATAAATAACTCTTCATCCATATCTACAGTAATATCTTTAACTCTATATACTGTATCATTTGTTTTTTGTAATTGTTTTCTAATTCTATCTTCAGTAGTAGGACTATTTAATGCCTTAGCTACCATTTCACCTGTAAGTAAAACCTTATTTGTACCATCACTTACTATTAATTTTAATGGTTCAGATGCCTTAGCTACTAATTTAAAGGAAACATCTACTTTTCTTTTTTCATATGCTAAAATTTCTTTTTCTAAGGCTTTAGAACTAGTTAAATTTACCTTATCTAAACTGGTAAGTCCAATTTTATTATCTACATAACAAATATTTTCAGCACATGAAGTAAGCTTATTGTTTTTATCATATAAAAAATTAACTACTAATCCTTTCTTACTTTCCATAAATCTAATACCATCTTCTTGATGTAAGGGATAATCAAGTTTAATTTTAATTTTATTTTTATTTACACTAATTACTTTTCCAATTGTTTTTCCCTGATGATTTGGAGATTTTGTATTTAATAAATTAGAATCATTAATATTAAACAAATGACCAAAGGTAAACTCTCTATTAAATAGTATTTTTAGTTTTTCCTCTTCCTTATCTATATCTACATCTACTCCATCTATTAACATCCTATAAAATTTAGTAATAAAATAAACATAAGAACTTGACTTCATTCTTCCTTCTATTTTTAAAGAACAAACTCCACTATTTAATAATTCTTTAATTCTTTTAGTAGTATTTAATTCCTTCATACTTAACAAGTAACCAGAATCAACTATTTTTCCATTTGTTTCTAATTTATAAGGAAGACGACAACATCCAGTACATTCACCCCTATTACCACTCCTGTGTCCTATCATACTACTAAAAAGACAACATCCAGAATAGCTAACACACAATGCCCCATGAATAAATATCTCTTTTTCAATATCAACATCCATCATCTTAATTTCATCTATTGAAAGTTCTCTAGATAAAACAGCTCTCTTTACTCCCAACTTTTTAAGTAATATTAAAGTATCTTTACTACTATTATTAAACTGAGTTGAAGCATGAATTTCAAGATCCGGATACATTTCTCTAACTAAACAAATCATTCCTAAATCTTGCATTATAAGAGCATCAACACCTTCTAAATACAAGAATTTAACTTTTTCTAAAAAGTCATCTACTTCTGTATCCTTAATCAAAGTATTCATTGTAACATATAAACGAACACCAAACAAATGACATAGTTTAATTGCTGATTTTATTTCATCCATTGTAAAATTAGGAGCAAAAGCTCTAGCACCATAACTTTTTAGTGAAACATAAACAGCATCTGCACCGGCATCTATTGCCATTTCTAAAGATTTATAATCACCTGCTGGACTAAGCAATTCTATTTTTTTCATACTACAACTTCCCTTCTCCATATATTTTACTACATATAAACAATTTTTACGAGGATATTAATTTAGTTATATTGTTATTGCCCTTTAAACATTCATCAAAATATTAAAATATAAATTAACAATTTTAATCAAAATATGACAATCAAATATAAAAGATGAATCTTTTATTATTTTTTTACACCCTAATATACACACAAGAAAAGATAGCTTATTTAGCTACCTCTACTAGTTGATATACTTCAATAATATCTTTTTCTTTATAATCTTGACAATTCTCTAAAGTAATACCACAATCCATATCTTTCTTTACTTCTTTTACTTGATCTTTCTCATGTTGTAATGTTTTAATTTTTCCATTATAAACAACTATACCATCACGTATTATTCTAGCATTATCATTATTTTTAATAACTCCATCTAAAACATGACATCCAGCAATCAAGCCAACTTTAGAAAATTTAAATATTTGTCTAATTTCTAGAGTACCAACTACTTTTTCTTCATAAGTAGGCTCTAGCATTCCTCTCATAGAACTTTCCATTTCTTCTACCAATTTATAAATAATATCATATGTTTTTATATCTACACCATATTCATTTGCTGTATCTTTTATTTTAGCAGTAGCACGAACATTAAATCCTAAAATCAAAGCATTTGAAGCACTTGCCAAAACAATGTCACTTTCTGTAATAGCTCCTACACTACCATGAATGACTGATAATTTTACACCATCAACATCAATTTTTTCAAGTGAAGATTTTACAGCTTCTAAACTACCATTAACATCTGTTTTTAAAACGATATTAATAGTCTTAGTACCTTCTTTAATTTTATCAAATAAATCATCAAAACTAATCTTTTGATTATTAAAGTGTTTCTCTTTTTCTCTTAGACTTCTTTCATTAGCAATTTGTTTTGCCTCTTTTTCAGTTTCAAACGCCATGAACTTGTCTCCTGCACTCGGAATATTTGCAAATCCAGTTACTTCCACAGGTGTAGAAGGAAGAGCTTCAACAATATTTTCCCCTAAGTCATTTTTTAAAGTTCTTATTTTACCAAAGCTAGTACCAATAACAACAGGATCTCCAAGTCTTAAAGTACCATTTTGAATTAATAAACTTATTACATTTCCAACTTTTTTATCTTGTCTTGATTCAATTACTACACCACTAGCATAGCGTGAAGGATTCGCCTTATATTCATTCATTTCAGCAACTAATAAGATGCTTTCTAAAAGTTCGTTAACACCTTCACCAGTATGAGCTGAGATACGATTTACAATAATATCTCCACCCCATTCTTCTGGTGTAAGACCATTTTCTACTAACTGAGTTAATACACGCTCAACATTTGCTCCTTCTTTATCTATTTTATTGATTGCAACAATAATTGGAACACCAGCTGCTTTAGCGTGATCGATAGCTTCTTTTGTTTGAGGCATAACTCCATCATCTGCCGCTACTATTATTATTACTATATCAGTAACACTTGCGCCTCTAGCACGCATTTGTGTAAACGCTTCATGTCCAGGTGTATCAATAAATGTAATATTTTCTCCATTACAAGTAACAGAATAAGCTCCAATAGCCTGAGTAATACCACCAGCTTCTAAACTTGCAATCTTACTCTTACGAATATAATCAAGTAAAGTTGTTTTACCATGGTCAACATGACCCATAATTGTTACAACAGGAGGACGTTTTACTAAATCTTCTTCCCTATCTTCAATCTCAAAACTTTCAAAATTTGAAATATCAGCTGTTTCTTCTTTCTTTAGAACCTTATCAAACTCGCTAACTAAAACCTCAGTAGTTTCAAAATCAACACTTTGATTCAAATTAACCATTATTCCAAGTTCCATTAACTTCTTTATAAGTAAAGCCCCACTTACATTTAAAGCTGTAGCGAGCTCAGAAACAGTCATTCCATCCTTATAAAGGATAACATTCGAATCTATATCTTGAACATTACTTTGCAATTTTTCACGATGTTTATACATTTTTTTCTTTTCTGCTTGAAAATTCTTTTTAGCATCCTGTTGTCTCTTTTGTTTTGATTTAACTTTTTCAAATTTATCTCCATTATCAAAGTCAAATTTAGATCCTTCAGTCATCTCTAAAGCTTTATCATAGGTTTTTTCATCTTCCAAATATTCACTAAGTTCTTCACTAATTTCTGAAGAATCCTCCATATTATTTGAAGAAATATAATTATCTAATTTTACAATATCTGTCTCAGATAATAATGATGAAGGATCAGTATTATTTATCCCTAATTCCTTACAAATTTCTTTTATCTTTTCAATGTCTAAGTTTACATCATTTGCATACTCCAATAAACTCATCATGAAAACCACCTCACTTTCTTACATTTTTTCTATTTCATTTTTTACCTCTTCATATGTTTCATCACTAATTGTACATTCTAATCTTTTTTCTAATATTTTAGTTTTTTTAGCCTTTTCTAATACATCTACATCTTTTTTAATATATGCACCACGGCCATTAATTTTTCCACTTAAATCACAAACAACCGTTCCGTCAGTTGTTCTAACGATTCTTAACAGTTCGCGTTTAGGGAGTTTTTCTCCTGTCACAACACAACTTCTCATAGGTATTTTTTTTTGTTTCATGTTATCACCTATTCTTCTGTTCTAATGTTTATTCCATTTTCACTTGCTTGTTCACGAGTTTTTATGTCTATTTTATAGTGTGTTAATCTACTAGCAAGTCTTGCATTTTGACCTCTTTTTCCGATAGCTAAAGAGAAGTTATCATCATCTGCTATTACCATTGCTTCTTGTTTTTTAGGATCAGTAATAATTACTGTTAAATTCTTTGCAGGACTTAAACTATTAGCAATAAAAACTGCTGGATCTTTATCATATCTAACAACGTCTATTTTTTCTCCACCTAATTCATTAATAATACGTGCAATTCTGCTTCCTTTTTCTCCAATACATGCTCCTATTGGATCTACATTAGGATTTTCTGAATAAACTGCTACCTTACTTCTTGAACCAGCATCTCTTGCTACACTATATAAAAGAACTGTTCCATCACTAAGTTCAGGTATTTCAAGTTCAAATAATCTCTTAACAAAACCATAATGTACACGTGAAAGTAAAACTAATAGGCTCTTACCATTATTATCAACTTTAGTAACATAAACTTTTATTTGGCTACCCATTTCTATTTTTTCACCTGGAATAATATCTTTCTTAGGTAATATTCCATTAGTACGACCTAAATCTATATAATAGTTATCTGGATCTTCCAAAGCTACTGTACCAACTAACATTTCATCTTGCTTATCACCAAACTCTGCCATGATACTATTTCTTTCAGCTTCTCTAATTTTTTGAACTACTACTTGTTTTGCAGTTGAAGTAGCAACACGCCCAAAGTCTTTTGGTGTCACTTCTGTATCAATAGTATCACCAACATTTAAAGTCTTATCAATCTTTCTTGCATCACTTAATTTAATTTCAACATTAGGATTAAAGTAAGAATATTTTTCTTCCTCTTTTTCTTCATCTTCTGCTACTTCTTCTTCATCCTCATCATCTTCATCTGTATAATGTTCAAATAAATAATCTTCATATTCTTCTTTAGTCATTTTTGAATCATCTACAACAGTTAAATAAGAGTAAACTTTTATTTCTCCTGTTTCACGATTAAATACTACTTTAACATTAGTATTAGAATTAAAATTCTTTTTATAAGCAGATGTCAAAGCAAGTTCCATTGCATCATATACTACTTCAGGATCTATATTTTTTTCTTTTGTAATTTCATTTAAGGCTTTTAAAAATTCTTTACTATTCATTACAATCATCTCCCTTCACTTTTGAATGAATATCTAAAACATACTCTCCATCAACTAGGTCAAGCTCATCTATAATAGGGTTAATAATTTTAGAAGCTTCTGTTATACGTGTAACGTCTATTACATCATCACTATCTAACTCAACATTTAAAGTTTTAACACCTTCTTCAGTACTCATATAAACATCAGTTACAAACATACCTAAGTCTAAAATCTTAGCATCTAGAGCATTTTTTACTTTTTCCTTCATAACTCCTCCTACAAATATAAAGAGTGGGCCTAAATTCCCACTCCTTTCTTATGTGTATTATATCATATTTTTCTTAAATTACAAACATTTATTTTAATTTAAATATATAATCTGTTTGGAAAGAATAAATTTGATTAAGTGCATTTACATCTGATGAACAAGATGTTTTATATGTATCTCCCCACATTTTAAATGAATAAGAACCTGCTTTTGAATTGTAATTCTTAATGGTAAATGTTCTCGTAATATCTACTGATTTACCATTACCACCCCAATCGGTCTTAACGCTTTGAGTATCACTTGTACAAGTGGCATTAGTAAAGGTTCTATTTCCTTTCTTTAAACACATATATCTATTATATCCACTTGAATAAGTACCAAAATATCCATTTGCAACTGCAAACGTTATTGTTACTTTTAAATCACTACCAGAAACTGATGTTGTCAGAGATGAAATTTTCATATTGGCATATGTTTTATCACCATGATTATTTACATTATATCCAGCAGTATAACAATTAGTACCACTGTCTACAGCTTGCGAACAAGATTTAGTCGTAGAACCACCAGTTGCATCAGCTCTACCATTATGCATTGTACAGAACCTTGTACTCCAATATTTTGTCTTAACAAAAGTTAATGATGTTGATATATCTTTTGAAATAGAGTTTCCTGCATAATCTTTTACAACAACTGTATAAGTTGTTCCAGCCTGAATAGTTGTTTTTTTACTAGTCGTAATTTTAGAAATATTACTTAAACTATAAGTACTACCAGAATTAACAGCAACATAACCACTATCATTTGTACAATCCCCACCTTTTATCTTAACACAGTAAGATTTAATACCAGAAATTGTATCTTTTGCCGCAAAACTAATTTTATTATTGCTAGTTGTAAGAGAAGTAAATGATGGCTTACTGTGATCTAGTTTAATTGTATATGATGACGTAGTTTTAATATTACCAGCATTATCCATTGTTCTAAATTTAAGTGTTGAAACACCCTCTGCATTTACATCAAATTTGGTTCTCGATAACCACTTTCCTTGATTTCCATTACTACTGTTAGTAGCGCTTCCAGAATCAATCCATAATTGTGGATAACCACTCTTAATACCACTTACAGAATCACTATTTGATAAGAATATTGTTATATATTTATTACTCCAACTATTACTAGTATATGTAGTATTACTTTCAGATGCAGCATCACTAGTACTGCTCCTTCCAGTCATTTTAACTCCTAAATTAGGAGCTCCCGTATCTACCTTAACACTAACATTAGTCATATTTGTAGTACCAGTTGACTTAGTGGCTTCAAACTGTAAGTTACTTATACCATTAGAATTAACATCATGATATTTCTTTGTAGACCATGATAAACAAGTAGATGTTGATGTAGAATTAGCTGCCGCACCACATGCCCTTTCTTTAAGTGTTACTCCAGAAGAAGAACTTGCTTCACAATATACACATTTATTACTCCATGAACCAGGTGTATAGTTACCATTATTAGTACTAGGGCGACTTGTAACAGCTGTACAGCTTGTTTTCTTAACACAAGCAACAGAAATAGCTGGCTTATCAGCATCTACTTTGAATTTAACAGTTACTCCTTTATTAGAGTTGTAAACATTATCCATTGCATTAAGATTAAGAGCATAACTACCAGTAGTGTTATAAACATATTCGTAATATGAATTAGGAGTAGATCCCGTTGCTAAAACAGTTGGTCCTTGACCAATTCTAAAGAACTGCATACCACTCGCAGAATCACTAAACGATATCCTAACTCTAATATATGTGTAAGCCGTAGAAGTGATATCAACATCACTATTCGTTTTTGAAGTTATAGTGTTACCATTAGCATCATACAATGTAACACTTATTTTAGGAGGGGTTACATCTTGATAAACACCTGTAGTACAAGTTGTACTATTTCCTGCTTTATCATAAATATTTGCAACTTGATAACTTGGAAGGCTTCTATCTTGAGAAGCAGTAAGCGTTACAGAAGTATTCGCTTGTTTGCATCCACTTCCACCCTTATCACTACATACTGCCGTTAAATTTAAATCTTTATTTGTATAATGAAGGGAATCATACCCTATACCAGCATCTCTACTAACAGAACAAGTAGGCCTAACTTTATCTATTTGATAATAAATTGATTCAGTAGTATCCGTATTGTTATTAGAATCATAACATATAACTTTCAATTTATTTTTCCCATTAGAAGTAATATTGATATTCTTATCACGTGTATTGTGTCCCACAACTAAAGTAGAATTAGTCACGGAATTAGTATCCACATCGGTATTTTCTAAACTTACATCAAATTTATTAACTCCACCTTTTTTAGTAATTAAAGTATCTATATTTGAATTAGTCCAAGTGTTTTGAACATAATTATCAGCTGAAAATTCTATTTGATTTTTACAGTCAAGCTTAAACTTTAATGTCACCTCACCTGACTTTCCATTAGCTTCTTTTCCGCCCCAATTATAAGCCCAGCCTCTTACATAATAAGTACCGTCACTATCTAAGTTAATATTTACTACTACTTTTTCTTGATTTTTTCCTTTAATGCTCTTCCAACCAGTATCGTAATAAACTAAATCATTGTTATTTTCCCCACTATACTTTTTATAAATAACATATCTGTAGCTTGCTACACCATAGTTTTCCTGCGAGACATTTTTAGTTGCAGTATCATTTACAGTCATTGTTAATTTATATTCTTCATTATCACGACTGGCAGTATTACCCTCAGTAAGACTAAATTGAAGTTCAGGATTTTTATATTCAACACTTGTAAATTCATTACCACAATTTAAATAACTATAATAGAGATTATTAGTATTAGATAACTTTTTAACACAAGCTTTACTTTTATCACCATTACATACTTTTTTATTATAATCTAATACTTTATCAATATATTTAAAATTAATCAAAGTATTTAAAGTAACACAACTTTCTTCTCCAGATGCCTGTGGCATCTTTCCTTTATTATCATTATAAAAGTCCCTACCTGACTGTGTTAGTAACTTTTCTTGAGCAATATAATAGTTTTTCTTTGCCTTTTTTATATAAGCACTGTATCCTCCAATTGCAACACCAGATAAAATTCCAAGTATTACTATTACAGCCAAAATTTCAACTAATGTAAATCCTAATTGTTTCTTTCTCATACCAATACCTACCTTATATTTATAAGTATAACATAGACCTAAAAAAATTTATAACTTTTTTAAAAAATTTGTTGACAAAATTACCTCAATTGATTATTATAGTAATCACCAATTCGGTATTAGGCGAATTGGTCGCTAGTATCACACTAGCCAACCCCTTTTTATTCTTTTTTTGAGACTGCCCTCAGGGGGTGCAGTCTCTATTTTTTTGTTCAAATTTCAAAAAAAAAAAAAAAATGAACTTATTGTTCATTTTTAGCTTAAAACTTTTATATGTTCTTCTTGAAGTACATCAACATTAGAATTTTCTGCATAATCCTTAATTATTTCTAAAGCTTCAATGGAATCTCCATCTTCATATAACAAACAACCATCAACATTATAGCTATCATCATACCATGCATTATTAACCATAACCACTTTATCTAATAAATTAGGAAATAGACTTAAAACACCTTTGCTTATATTTTCATTAACCTTTTTAGGAAGTGTTGCAACTATAACATCAGGTTCATCAAAATCTGTAGTCCAAATAATAGCGTGATTATTTGCCGCTATATGATTAGCTATTTCCATTCCATTAAGTGATTGAATATCTAACTCATCACTAATAAAAGCGTCTGGTACCATCTCTTTCAATCTTAAAAATGCATCCGTATGAAATTCAAATCCATCTAATTTAGGTAATGAAACAATATTACCATCTTCTTTAATAAGAATTATAGAATTTTCCTTAAATATATCTTTCATTAATTTTTCTCCTCTCAAGTAACACGAAGTGATTTAAATTATACCACAAAACAAAGAAAATTGCAAGAAAAAGTATAGAAAACAAAAGTAGCATGCTATTAAAACATACTACTTTCTTTAATTTATATTACTCTTTTATTGCTCCTTGTTTACTAAACTTTGATAATAATCATAGCGTTCCATCGCTTCTTTCTTATTATCTTCTAATAATTTTTTATAATCGTTATTAACATTTTTTAAACTACGATATCTATTTTCACCACTCAAAAACTCTATATAATTAGTAAAATCTGCTTTTGAGTCTAGAGAAAACTTAGAAGTTTCCGGATTAAAATGGAACAATGGGAAATATCCAACTTTTGTAGCCATTTTCTCTTCTTCTATACTGTTATTCATTCCTTTTAGAATTCCCTGTGCAATACATGGAGAATACGCTATTACAATGGAAGGTCCATTATATGCTTCTGCTTCCTTTAAGACTTTTATAGCCTGTTGAGGATTAAATCCTAAAGAAATTGTTCCAACATAAACATGTGGATATGTAAGAGCTATCTTAGCCAAATCTTTTTTAGCAACCCTCTTACCACTAGCTGCAAACTTTGCTACAGCACCTTTTCTAGTAGACTTAGATGCCTGACCTCCAGTGTTAGAATAAACCTCTGTATCTAATACTAAAATATTAACATTATCATGACTAGCTAATACATGATCAATACCATTATAACCAATATCATAAGCCCATCCATCTCCACCAACGGTCCAAATAGATTTTGGCTTAATAAAACTCTTAAGTGATTTTAATTCATCTATTTTAGTATTATCAACTATATTATATAGCTTATCTGCTGTTTCGATATTTATATCATCTGCATAAGCTTTATATATTTTGGCCTCACTCTTTTTTACCTTATCTATATTATCATTAATAAGAGTTACAATACGATTCTTTAAAGCATCATCCGCAATTCTCATACCATAACCAAATTCGGCATTATCTTCAAACAAGGAATTAGCCCAAGGAACACTATATGGACTTGATGGATTACTCGCACCATATATAGAAGAACACCCCGTAGCGTTAGCTATCACTAGATTATCTCCAAATAATTGCGTTAAAAGTTTTAAATATGGTGTTTCACCACAACCACTACAAGCTCCACTAAATTCAAATTTCGGCGTTCTAAACTGACTACCCTTTACTGTATCTGTAGTCATTACCCTTTTTTCCGTAACTTCGTTAAATAAATAATTTGAATTAACATATTCCTCACGTGTTATTTGATCTTTATCAACCATAGTAAGAGCCTTTTTCCCCTTCTTACCAGGACAAATATTACTACACAAACTACATCCTGTACAATCTGGATAACTGATACCAATTGTATATTTCAAGTTGCAATCTTTTATATTAGCATCCATAAATTTACTAGCAAGAGTATCAGGAGCATCTAGTGCCTCATTTTCATCAAGTAAGAATGGTCTAACAACTGCATGTGGACAAACAAGTGAACAAAGTCCACAATTAATACAGTTTTCAGGATCATAATGTGGACAAGTATCAGAAATATTTCTCTTTTCCCTCCTACTTGTACCAGCCTCCAAACTTCCATCAGATGAATTTAAGAATTTACTAACTGGTAAGCTGTTTCCTTCCATCTGTTCTATAACCTCAAAAGTATCTAAGTCCCCCTTCATCTCAGGAACATATGTAACATCGGGAATTTTAACTTGTTCATACTTATTAACACAACTGTCAACAGATAAAATATTACGCTTAACTACATCATCACCCTTATTCTTAAATCTAAGAGCAATATTATCTTTTATTTGTTTCAAGGCAAAATCAAAATCTATTATCTTACCTAATTTAAATATTAAAGTTTCCATAATAGTACTAATCTTACCATCAATACCATTCTCTTTAGCAATCAAAGAGGCATCAACTATATAAAACTTAACATTTCTCTTCTTTAAAATATTTTTATCATAATTAGTTAAATACTTTAATATTTGATTTTTATCTTTTTTAGTATTAAGTAAGAATATTCCATTATTGTCAATAGAATCTAAAATATGCATCTTTTGTAAATAACTATCTTTTGTACAAACTATAAGTTTAGCCTTTTCAACATAATAAGTTGACTTGATTGGATTCTTGCCAAACCTTAAGTTGGAAATAGTTACTCCTCCACTTTTTTTAGAATCATACTTAAAATAACCTTGGACATAAGCATTAGTATAAGTACCCGTAATTTTCATTAAGTCTTTTGAAGCACTGACCATTCCATCTGAACCATATCCATATATTAAGAATCCTGTATTAGTAGTTGGAAGCTTAAACTTAGGGTCATATTTTATACTTAAGTTTGTAACATCATCATCTATTCCTACCGTAAAATTAGTATGGCATTCCTTTACGTCTAGGAAATCAAATACCCCTTTTATCATTGCTGGAGTAGTATTTTTACTAGAAAGTCCATATCTTCCACCAAATACTCTTATTTTATCATTAACATCTTTTACTGTTTTTAAAACATCTAGATAAAGTGGTTCACCACTCGCCCCAGCTTCTTTAGTTCTATCTAAAACTGCAATTTTTTTAACTGTCTTCGGTAATACTCTTAAAAAGTGTTTTGCAGAAAATGGTCTATATAGATGTACCTCTAATAATCCAACATTGTGACCTTTTTTTGTTAAATAATCAACTGTTTCTTTTATAGTTTCACAAACAGACCCCATCGCCACTATAACTTTTGTTGCTGTTGCACTACCATAATAATTAAATGGTTTATAATTTTGTCCTGTTATCTTATTTATTTCATCCATATAAGATGAAACTATATCTGGTAACTTATTATAGTATTCATTACGTGCCTCAGTTACCTGAAAGTAAATATCCTCATTTTGTGATGTACCACGTGTTACAGGATTTATTGGATTTAAGGCTCTATTTCTAAAATCACTAAGAGCTTTTTGATCAATTAATTCATAAACTTTATCCATATCTAATACATCAATTTTTTGTAATTCGTGACTAGTCCTAAATCCATCATTAAAGTTTACAAATGGAACACTACCTTTAATAGTTGACAAATAAGAAACAGCTGTTAAATCCATACATTCTTGAACAGAACTTGACGCTAAAATAGCAAACCCAGTTTGTCTTACAGCATAAATATCTTGATGATCTCCAAATATTGATAAGGCATGTGTCGCAAGTGATCTTGCTGAAACATTTATAACACAAGGAAAAAGTTGTCCGGCTATTTTATACATATTAGGAATCATCAATAATAATCCTTGACTAGCTGTATAAGTAGATGTCAAGCATCCTGATTGTACTGATCCATGCACTAATCCAATAGCACCAGCTTCACTTTCCATTTCTACTACTTTGACTGGTAATCCAAAAAAATTCTTTTTGCCTTCACTCGCCCATTTATCAGTAACTTCTGCCATGGTAGAGGCCGGGGTAATAGGATAAATTCCTGCTACTTCTGTAAAAGGATATGCTGCATAACTACAAGCTTCATTTCCATCCATTATCTTTTTCATGATTAATCCCACCTATCTTTATATATTATACAATAATATTTATTCTAATAAAAGAAGAAAAGAAGTAAACTTATACTTCTTAAAAACTATTTCTTAACTGTTGGTACTTTTTTATTATTTTTATTTGTTACTATCCAAGCATTAGATACTGTTCTACCACCATACTCTTTTCCTGCACTTGGACGATTATATAGTTTACCATTAACTGCCATTGTAGTTGAAGCACCACCATCAAGATTAGCTGCATTATAAGCCTTATAACGCAACAGTACTTCTATGATATCATTCATTGTAGCTCCTAAGCTATAACCAGGTAATCTACCTTCAATTGATAAAAATAATACTACACCATCTTTTCTTTGGGCAATAACGGTACGAGGAGCTCTACCCCAACCACCATCACCTTTGATAGTTGCAACTTTACCATTGACAATAAGGAAAGGTCCAAATTCAACAGCATCTTCCATTCCATCTTTAATAGCAACATCAGGAGCATCATTAGTTAAATACATCTTATGATCTTTAGTAAAACCTATAAGTCCCCCTGAACCACCATCATGTGTCCAAATAAGTTTACCATCTTTTATTATAGAACCATATGGAGTAGAACCATTTCCCCAACCATCAAGGTCTTCAAATCCTCCACCATTAATTCCAACTAATCCATCATTTTCTACACAAAGTTTAGCAACACTCTGTCCCATTTTACCAAGTTTTTTAGGAACAGCCAAATCTACATCACTAGGATCATAAACAACAGTTAGATATCCCTTAAAGTTTTCTTCCTGAATTCTGATAATCTTATAAACATCATTATCTGGATCTTTATTAAACATTTCTTGTTCATATTTAGATGTATAGTGTTTTTTACTTCCATTTGTATCAATAACTATATCATTCAAATTCACTTTTTCATTAACTCCCACAATATAGTTAGCACTCATAACATCATCTACACTTTTTTCACTATATAATGTATAAGCTAAATATCTATGAGACATAGTAGTCATAGCTGTTGGAATCCAAAAGTTTTTAAATGAAACAATAGGTGTATAAATAATAACAAGCGCTACTGCCACTAAAAAATCTAAACCTATAACAAAATATGTAAATTTACTTAATTTTATTTTACTTTTCTTCTTATTTTTCTTCATAAAACTACTCCACTACATAAGGATTATTTATACTACCATCCCCTGCTTTTATAAATGTCTTATCTAAACATATAACAGGTACAATTTTTTTCTTCTCACTAACTTTAACTTCATCAATAAGACCAAGTTTATTATAAGTATATACTAAGTTTCCAACATTAGAAGTACTATTAATTAAATAATAAGTATCTAAAGTAGTATTATCATTAAAATCTACCATATTTAACATTCCAACTTTCGCAACAACACTATCTTTATATACATTCGTATAACTATAACCACCATCACCAACTAATGAAATTTCACCAGTATAAAAACTACATTGTCCTAAATAATTTTTATAAGTCAAACTATTATAATATGTTCTATTTAAATAATAGCCTATATTACTTCTATTTAATAATTCAAATTGTGTTCCCTTAGTATTAAAAGCAAGTTCTACATCTACATTTTTTACTTTCAAA
>UMCK01046688.1_pt1 | contig 15060 bp, 9 predicted proteins | sample 1964121 | NCBI WGS metagenome assembly UMCK01 (sample SAMEA4835957, study PRJEB28245) | human gut metagenome | biome: gut microbiome; material: fecal sample | place: Denmark | collected 2008 | reverse complement strand
GAAGCAATACCAGCCGCAGCATTTTTTGCAGCTTGTACTTCCGTATTGGCAGCATTTACAGCAGCATCGGCTTGTCTCTGGCAAAGTCTCTCATATTCTGATGTGAAATTAGCAAGTGTCTGTTGTCTACCGCTTAATACTTCAGCTTCCCAATTTGCACCAAGAATTTGTGAAGCATAGAGCTTATTCTTTTCATCATCGTATTTAGAAGTACAATCTTCCCATTGCTGTTTTAAATTATTATAATAATCAACCTTTTCTTCATAGCTTGTCTTTAGCTGTTCATTACTATTAATTTGTGATTCAACAGCAACATATTGATTTTTGAAATTTTCAATATCCGCAAGATTGTTTGAAAGAATTATACGTTGATACTCTGATCCTAAGTATTGCTTAAGATTCATCGCATCTTGTGCTTCTGAAAAAGCATCGGATATTTCATTCCACTTATCTTTAAACTCATTAAGAGTATCAATATAATTATCAATATCGTCTTGTTGTTTCTTTAAATTAGCAACATCTACATCATATTTTGCATCATGTAATGAATCTTGAGCATCACGAATAGCAGAATTGTCTGTACTATATACAAATTGACCATCCTTTAAAAGATATTTTGTCTTTTGAGAATTTGCTTTATTCAGATTGTAAATAGCTTCTTGTAACTTTTTCTGACGTTCATATTCATCATTTTCATCAGACATAGCGTCAATGACATCCTGAATAGAATCTTTTTTCTTATTAGCTTTTTTGATTTCATCATCATATACTTTTTGAATTGCTGATAAGATAGAGTCGTATTTATCTTTCTGTTCGTTAAGTTTATCATTATTCTTCTCAATAACATCAATCTTATCTTTCCATTTATCAATTTCGTCATCGAGAAGTTTTGTCACACCTTTAAGTGCAGCATCATAGATAGATTTTTGCTCATCAATCATGTCCTTGACAGCAGAATAGTATTTACTAGCAGAAATTTTACCATTCTTATACATTCTTTCAAGTTCATCAGAAACATACTGTGAATACTGCTGATATGTTATCTTACCTGCTTCGAGAAGAGCTTTCTGATAAGCCATGAATTTGTCAAGATATTCTTCGTTCTGCTTTTCGGCATCGCCGCCAGAATTTTTACCACCTGAGCCACCTGAGCCAGATTTGCCAGATTTGCCAGAAGATTTATTATTTTTTAGCTTATTGTTATAGTTATTGGTTACACCCTTGCTAGGAGTATAACTTCGTTGTTTACCACTTGAATCTGTTGGAGTAGTACTGAATTTCTTATAATCTACTTTTTGTGCTGCTATATTAGAAGATAAAACTTTACCAAAACTAGATATAGCAGAGCCAATTGATTTAAGAGAAGAAGAACTTCCCTTAATATCATAAGTTAGATTCGGAATATCACCGCCAACAATCTCTTTGCCACCAATTTTAATGGCTGAGAAATGTTCAACTCCATTTACTTTTGGGGCAAAATTTATTGTAGCTTTGAAATTGCCTATCTGATTACCAAGTTCAGCAAATAATGTACTTACAGCATTTGCCATCTGTTCAATAGAAGCGTTAGTATTACCTGCTATTGCTTGTGATGCTAAAGCTTGATTATCTACACTATTAGTAAGACTATTTGCAATCTCGGAAGTGGTTGTTCCCATAGTACTTGCAATCTGGTCAGCCATATAACCGCCATTTTGAACAATATAAGCTAAATCCTCTGCAATAACCTGTGCATGAGCAGTAAACTCATCTGAACCAGCCGTAATAGCCCCACTTGTAATCTGTTCAAGTGAATAGATACTGTCTTGATACTGATTGATGCCTTCAATAGCCGAAGCTAGGTCACTCTGAGCATTGTCAAGAGCTTGATTTGTTCCATCAGATATAGCTTCACCATTTTCGTTCCATGCTGCTGAATTATTTTGTAAATCATCCGTAAGAGCAGACAACGTTTCAGCCATAGAAGTATATCCATCAAGATATTCCGTAGCTGATATTTCTCCCTTATTATAACTATTAATAAGGTCTGACATACCAGAAGCTACTTGCTGTGTGGAATCCGTAAAGAATTGTTGTGCAGCCGCAGCTTGATCCGTAAACTCACTAAAATCTGTATTAGCTAATTCATTTCTAATAGACTCAAAATAATCATGCGCTGAAATTTTACCATCCTGAAATTGCTGACTGAGATACGAAATACGATCACCAAAATCTGAACCATCAAAGAGAGTAGAGAAGGAAGGGATACTAGACTCTGTATTTTCAGCATTTTCAACTTCTTTAAGAGCATTTGCATAACTATCAGCAGACCATTTTCCATCCTTTAATGAATCGTTCTGTTCGTTAAGTGCATCTACAAATGCTTGATTATTAACAAGTTTCTGTTGTTCTTCACTAAGAGATTTATAAAATTTGATAGCTTCGCTTTCATTAAATCTTGAATCATTGGATAAAGCTGCTGATGCACCAGCTGTAAGATTATCTGGAACATTATTATTTAACGATTTGCCATTTATCCTATTAATAAAGTCTTGTTCACCTTGCGTCTTCAAATCATATAACTGAACCGCAGCATCAACCAAAGCGTCAATATCATTGTGAAAATTTTGCTCGGCAATTTTCTGCAATGTTGTCATTGCATTTTTCTGTTTTTCTGTTGCCGTTTCAGAGTTGAAGTTCTTAATCTCTTCCGCATTATTGAATGCACCAAGAGCCTCTTTCATCTCTTTATCGGTCTTTTTGTCGTACTTGTCATTCTTTGAGCCATCATCCCATTCTGGTGTGATTTTAGCTTTGAATTTCCATGTTTCGACAACAGATTGAAGGTCAGGATATAAACTCTCAAAATAATTAGCAACTTCATCATCGCCATTTTCAAGAGCTTTCTGTATAGCTTCTGACATATTCTGAGCATACTGTTCTGATGCTTTCTTTGCTTCTTCTGAATCAAGACCATTCTCTGTTGCTTGCTTCTGATAGTTCTGATAATCCGACATAGCCTTTTGATATGCACTTGCATAATCAGTATCTTTTAATACTTGATCATAAAGTACATATGCATCATACATATCTTTGTACTTATCAGTAAGCTCTTGCGCATCATTTATCTGGTCTGATAATCTATTGGCATATTTATCTTCGCCTAATTGATTAGCAACCTCTTGAATACTCTGCATTTTCTCATATACTTCTTCAAGAGCACCATTTAATTCAAAATATGAACCTCTATCAGATATAACTTGTTTAGCACCCAGACTCTTGATATAATTATCAAGCTCTGAATTGTAACTCATATCAATTTTATCTGAATAAGATTTTTCATTTTTCTTCATCTGCTCAAAGTTTGAGCCTTTAAAAGCATTTTGAATTTTACCAACAATACCGCCTGTCTTATTGAAATCGTTAACCATCTTATTATACTGTGTCATATTAAGATTATTAAACGCATCAGCTTGACCTTTGACTGCATTGGTAATATCCTCTATAGCACCTTTTTCATCACCATACTTTTCAATCATTTCATTCTGTATGGTCATTAAATCTTTACGAGCTTGAATAACTTCATCATATGGTGTAGAAGAGTCATTTATCTTATCATTAAGCTCTTGAATTCTGTCCTTATAATCAGAAATATCATTCTCTGAATCTTTAAAATCATTACCAAGCGACTGTGCGCTATCAGCAAGTTTATCTGAATATGTCGCAAGTTCTATTACACCAGTAATAAGCTCTGATACTCCAAGCATTATACCCATATTCAGTGCGGTCTTAAAAATATTAAGTCCCACTGCTGCAACTTTTGAAGCTACACCAGTTTTAGTAACAGATGTTTGAATTGCTTTCTGATTTGTGGCAAATGTCTGTGCTGAACCTGTACCATTCTTGATATTTACTGCATACTTTTGAGCTTCAACAGATGCACCTTTCATTGTGGTTGCAAATGTCTCTGTTGATACAGAGCCTTTTTGACATTCTGCTTCATATTTCTGTAAACACTCTATATCAAGTGCTGTTTGCTTAGTGGCTTCTTCCTGTGCTATCTTTCTTGATGTAAATGCCATTACGATTTTCTGACCTGATAATGAAGTCTCACTATCATTCTTTGTTGTCTTAAAAAGCCCTATATTCTTTACACTTCCGACAACACTAAGACCTAATAATGCTGTCTTAAATAATCCTAAGTGCTTTGTAGCAAGCTCAAAACCTTCGGCTATACCATTTGCAACTTCAAGCACTGTCTTTGCATTATCTCGTGATAACAGATTTTCAGATATTGCAACACCAGTTTGCTTCAACTTGTTAGCCTTAGCATCAATAGAATCCATAGCAACATCCATCTCGGCTTGTGCATTACCGGCTGAATTTGCCATTGACTGCATACTCTTTTCAGCCGCAGAGAAATTATCTATGATCGAAGCTACGATCTGTCCTTGGCGCTTTCCTGCCAACGCTTCAAGTAACTGTGCTTGGTTCTTATCTGAAATCTGTGAATATATCTGAGAAATTTCTTTCAAGAGTTCATATGTACTCTTAAATGTCTGCTTTGAACTATCTGTAAAAAGCGAAATACCGCCCGGTGTTTTTGCTGTTTTTGTGAGATTTGCAATTGCACCGCTTAATTGCTCTACATCACCAGTGTAGGCTTCTGTCTCTTCGTCATATCCTCGCACACGCATAGAAATTGTCTTGAGGGCATTTCCTACGGAATCGCTAGCCCTTGTGATTTCTGTCGCAGCAGTACCAAGGGCTATTGTCTGTTCAAGAGTATTGTTTGCTTCTGCCATCGCACTTGATGATCTTGTAAGGAAGTCTACTATATCACTGTTATCTACAGCTTGAGTATTACCAACGATATTGATTTTTGACATAATTCCGTCAACAACATCATCCACATTCTCATTGCCAATGTTAAAAGCCTTCATTACTGACACAAGACCATTGGTTGCATCATCAATACTCATACCAGGAGAAATAGTCTTGAACATAGCAGAATACTTAGCCATCTTTGTAGCAGCATCCTTTGAGCTGTATCCTAAACGTGACCATGCCGATGCTTGCTCAATAATAGCTTTAGTACCTATGCCCATTTCTTTTGCAATGTTAGGTGCATCTGTATAAAACTCTTTTAACTGTGCATCTGTCATGGTGGTAGTTTTTCTCAAATCAACCAATGCAGTATCAAGTTCATTAACAACTGTCGGTATCTGTCTTATGAGATTAACTGCACCCATAACAACTGTTGTAGCTGATACCCACACCTTGAATGAATCAATAGCTTGTCTAAACTGATTTGAAAAACTTGCTCCCAATTTATTTAAAGCTCGCATTGAATTTTCTGTCTGCTTAAATGAAGTAGCTATATTATTATGCTCAACTTTTGTCATAGCAACATCTAAATCACGAAGCGAAGAAATGTAAATTTCATTCTGTGCTATAACCTCACGAGTCGCAGCAGTATTTTTCTGATTCCACTCTTCTATGTAGTTTGCAAGTGTTAATCTCTGATATTCTGTTGCAAGTAAACTATATTCCGCTTTGGTCTGTTTCAAAGAGTTCTGTGTTTCTTTTAATACACTGTTCACTTTTTCAAACTGATTTACTATCTCATTACCACTTGCACCATTACTCATCATATTCTGCAAAGTAGCATATTCAGTCTTAACTGCTTCCATTTTGGAATTTACTTCATCAGTAGAAAGTCCTAATTTTGTAAAGGAGTTTTCAAGATTTGCAATAGAGGTAGTAGTGTTTCCAAACTGCCCCATAGAACTCTCAATAGATTTGAGCTTTTCTGCATACTGTACCGCAGTTTCAAGTACCTTTACATCACCTGTCTGTACAAGTCCTGCTTGCACCTTGCCGTTTCCTTGTATCTTCTCACGTTGCATATTGAACTGCTTTAAGGCACCTTCGGCATCACGCACTGTAAGAGTGAGTTTTTGTATCTTACCGCTTGCTTCTTCAACACCAGTAACCTTTACATCAGACCAACCATTAGCATTAGCGAGTCGGTTTATCTCTACCATCTGTTTTTCAATGGTATTATGAACCTTACTCATATAAGCTATATTATTCGCTTTTAAGTCACTTGTATTAAATACTTGCGTAGAAGCAACATTATACTGTTCCTTTTTAAGAGTCTTAATCTTTGATGTTACTGTATCAATTGATTCCGCCCACTGTTTATAAGCCTTTGACCAATTTTCAGTACGTCCTTCATTAGCTTCAATATCCTTGACTTTCTGTAATGCTTTTGCACACTGATTAAGTTCTTTTGATAAATCCTTTGGTGCATTGTCAAGTCCTTTAAGCTCCGCACGTAATCCCTTAATAGTTTCTGAACCATTCGCAATTTTAGATACTGCTCGATCAATAGGACTAAGCTGTTTACTAAAATTCTGTGTAATTTTAGCAGCTTCCGTATTAAGCGAATTAAATGCACTCTTGACTTCATTGACTGTACTTGCGCCTGTTTTCAGTCCTGCAAGTTTAGTCTCAAAATCCTTTAATGGTGTATCAAGACCACTAAGTATTTCAGCATTTGTTGACTTGAATTTAGCAATCTCTGTTGTATAATCAGAGAATGCATTTTCAATATTTTCTATCTGCTTAATAGCTCCTGAATCATTAAGATGTGAGCTTGTATTCTCAAAATATGTATCAGTAACATTTCCATTGTTATCTGTTACTTGTCTAAAAGCATAGTTAAGAGACTCTACTTCACCTGTCGCACGTTTTACATTCAGTGTAAAAGTTCGCATCATACCATCATTGTCAAAATGTTGAGTTGTAGCAATTACAGCCTTCTCATTTTGTAATAACTGACTAAGTTGATTTTTTGCGTCTCCAATATCACTTGCTTCTTTTGGCATATTACCAATAACTGATGTATTAGAAGTAACTGCTTGAATTACACTGCCTGTCTGTTGATATGCCTGCTGTTGTTTCTGCTGATTAGCAACGACAGCGTTAGTGGCATTATTAGATGCTTGTGCCATCTGATTTTGTAGATTAGCTTGTTCTGTCTTAAGTATTTCAATCCTTTGAGAGAGCTTTTCCAACATCTCAAGCCATGCGTTTAAGTATGTGGTAGTTGCACCTGTTCTTTGAGCAGGCATTAAATTACTATCACCATACATAGCTTCTTTGGCTATTTTAAGTTCATTTACAACCGCATTTATCTGACCGCCAAATGAATCAATACCTTGAAAACTAGGCTTGATATTAAATAACTCACTCCAAATCTCATCGAGTTTTGTTGAGCCATTCTCTACTGTTGTAAATGTAACACCTAAGTTCCTAAACTGATTATTAAGCTCACGTATTGACATTCCAGTGTTTTGTATTGCTTCGGCTTTGTCACCTACAAAGATTTTCTTTCCTTGAAAATAATCAAGTAAGTCCATCTGCTCTTTAAAGCTACTTAAATCTCTTGTAGCTCCAAACTTATTAAGTACATCAGAAAGATTGCTTATCTTCTGTGTAATGCCTTCCCATGCACTGTCAGAGTTAGTTTTTAATGCTTCACGAGCTAGTTTGTTAATTTCTGCTGTTAGAGACTGTACATCCTTTGTTACGGACGGATCAATCTTTGCTCTATTGAGATTAAAGTTCTTGAATATATCAGCGTTATTTAATTTTTGTACTGAAAATGAAGAAAATATATTTTGAATATCTTGTTTGACATGATTAAGATTTGCCTGTAGACTCTGATTAATAGAATTGCCGAGCTGATTACCTATCTGCTGACCTGTTTTCTGTGCAGACTGTGTAGCTCCGTTTGTATTGATATTTCCCAGATTAATATTTACTTTGCTAAATGCCGTATTAAACTGAGAAATCATATTGTTGATTGCGGTCTGGTCTACTTTGACATTGTTTAGATTTATCTGAACCGCATTAAGTTGTTGAGTAAGATTTGTAATGACATCTTTACCCAATTTTGCTTGAACTTCAACTGTTGTAAGTTGCTTTTTCAAGGCTTCTATATCTGAATTTAGTTGCTGTTTAGACTTAGAACTGTCAAGACTTGCAACCAATCCTATTTGAAATTCGCTCATTGTCGTTTCCTTTCTGAAAATAAAAAAAATATCTATGTGATATAGATATTAGGAAGTAGAAATGTAGGCTATTACACCTACTATTCCAGTTATTTAATTAGTATTCCTTGTTTTATTAAATCTTGTTTTAACATTTTAACTGCATTTTTAGCACAATACTTTTCAAACTCATAAAAGTACTTATGCTTAACAGATTCTTCTGTTGTCCATCCTCCATGAGAACCTTCATTTGCTTCATATATCTGTAAAGCCCCATCCCATGACCATCCAGTTTTTTGTATCGGATAATACATCGCATCAGGATTCATAAATATAATACCGCAAGTCTCTGATAACATCTCTGTCATAGCTGACCTGTAAAACTGCATGGTTCTATGGTATTTCTTCGGATTGAATACATCATAATACTCTGACATAATGTACTGCTGTAATACTTCTAACAACTTATTACATGTATTCTGTACTGCCTTTGAACACGCTTTATTAATCTGTTTTTCAAGTTCTGCATAGCTTGTAATTTTAGCCATTAACTTTGTCCTTGGCTATCTCTGCAAGTGCTGTAATAAACTTTGTCTGAAGCTCATCAGTCGGAACATCTTTGAGTGTATTATATAAATCTGTTACCAGTTTAGTAATTCCCTCCTGCTCCTTGATTATATTGTCGATAGCTGTATATACTGCTAACTTTACTCTGTGTTCTTTTCTTTTCATTCTTACATATGTAAACATTGTTTATCTCCTTATTCGTTATTTATCTATTCCTATATATGTCTTTACTGTAAATTGTTCCATATCATTTCTAATTCAGATAATAGTATGTACTTACAATCACCATCATTTTTTTCAAGATTTGAAACCGCTTGATCATACTCTGATTTAGAGCTGAATACCCTTATAATATCTTCAATTGTCATTTTTCTTAAATAAATTGTGTTCATAAAATCACACTGAACAAGTGTATTTAATATTCTTTTTGTTAAATCATTCATAGTTATCATATTTGTTTCCTTCCTAAGATTTCAAAATCCTTGTATTGTCTGTAAACGTCTTGCATATCATAATCATAACTGCTTGTATTATTATCAGCACGAAGATAATAAGTTGAGAAATTTATCCCAACTATTCTATAAATTGTATTGTTGTACTTAATTCGATTTCCGATATTTAGCATAATTTTCCTTTGAGATTTTGGATTGAATAATCCGACAGAATTGATTAATGTGTATTAATGATATAGCTTTCAAGTTTTCTAAAAAGATTGTCGTTTAGGTCGATTTTACCTAGCTTAAAACGTGATAATACATCTTTGTCAATACCACAAGTATTAGCAATATAAACCTGCTTCTCACGCTTTGTACGCTTTATTAACTCATTGCGTAATTCTTCCTGTGTCATGCTTTCCCTCCTTATTTTCTAGCTATTTATCTATTTTTGTAGATATAAAAAAATATTATCAGAGCAAAATACTCTGATAACTCTTTTCGTGCAGTTGGAAGGACAGATTACGTTTGAAATAATCTGCCCTAGTCACTGTAATTGTTTTGAACATCCGACTATAATATCGACATTCGGTACTTATTATCAATACATTGTTGTTTGAGGACAATATACTGACGATTTTATAATAAAGACTACTAGGAACACTCTACTAGCAATCATTACTATCGGTCGGGTAGGTGGAACACTTCCTACCCAAAATTTATAATAAACACTCAACTCAATTAAAAGTGAATACGGAAAAAGTGCATCTGATTATTTAACAGGTGTTCAGGAAATGTATCGTGCTGGTTTTGAGAATGCGTCAGAGATGTCAGCAAATACAAAAACAAAAACGATTATCACGGAATGAGTTGAGTGTTATTATCAAGTGTGGAGCTGTTCACTCCATGTATTTTTGAATAGACGATTAATGGATAGTTTCCCACGTACTACTCAGCCTACGGTCTTTTCATACGCAGTACTTTCTTCCATAGGGAGATATTGTTTCCCCTTTAAAATTAAGCATTTTGTGGATTTTTCATAAATTTAAAGCTATATTTTTAGCACTTTTTCACAAAACAATTCATAAATTTGTCATAATGATTTCTAAAAAGAAAGTTAAGAATAGTTTGACACACATCGGAATTGTCATTTCTGAAAGCATATTTTACTAACAACATTACTGTTTCTTGATCTAAGTTGCTCGTAACACAATTTAAAAAATGATTCATACAATCCATTCTTAAATCCATATAACTTTTTTCATTATATTGTTTTTTATGTGTTTCGATATATCTAATAGAATTATTATAGGTTTTAGAAGCCTCAATAATTTTTTTATATTTGTATGTATTTCCTTTACCTTTGATATTTTCATTAAAGAATTTATGAACTGGAACTCTTGTTGTTCCCAAGGCATGACCAATAACTCTACTATCTATATTCTTGGCAATTATATCCATTGGACAATTCATTGAGCGAATTTTATCTTCTTCAAACTCTTTATTATTTCGACTCTTTTTTGTGTTTGCAAAAAACTCAGGTATATCCTTACCTTTCATACACGGCAATCTTTTAATACGGTTAATTTCATTTACTACATCTATATCAAATTCCTTTTTAGCAAGATCAATACTAATCTGTCCGATTACAGATAAAATAACAAAACATTTCTTCAATTCCTCCCCGTCTTGCCCTTCATCCATCCCCTCATCATAGTAATAACTCAAAGCTAGTTGGGCTGTATCAGTAGATGTACCAATAGATTGCTGTGCTGCTGCAATTTGATTATCCATTTGTGCAAAATCTTCTAATCTAAAATGATATGAACTATTACCCTTTTCTGCCACACCATTAATAATAGTAGGATAATTTGTATAAGCTTTTCTCGCAAGCTCCGCAAGATCTGGTTGATTTGTTGTATACACAAAGTCGGTGTCTTCATCCATTCCGGAGGCTCTAGCTTGTACATCTGTTCCAATCATATTTATTACAATTACATTTCGTCCTAAATTTGCAAAATATTTGGATAATTTGTCTGAATAGACATTGTGAAAATGTAAAATATTATTCGGAGAATTATGAGGACTTCTAAAAGAAGCTAGTCTTTCGTTATCTTTAAATCTTGCAGTATAACATTGAACTGCATCAGATTCTAGTTCAAAAATATTTTCTTCTAAAGGATTATCTCCAACCGCCTTCATAAGTAAAGCAATTGGATTTCCCATAACAGTTAGATTATCTCCTTCTTGTAATAATCTTCCTTGCTTAAAATATTCATTTTTCAGTTTGCTAATATCTTTGGTTTTTTTGTCTCTAAAGAAAGCTGTTTTTCTAAAATCTGGATTCCACTTTACTAAAGATAAAATAATCTCATTAATGTTAAACTTATTTTTTTTATTTTTAAGATACTCCAAATATGTCTCATCGTTTGTTTTTTTCAACGCTCTAAGATAATTTACTGACATATCAGCAATTCTTGAAAGAGTCTCTTTATCTGTGGAAGGAAGAGAATTATTCATTTGATAAGCCATTAACTGCATATCTCCCCATTTACTGGAATGAGCCGTTTTAACAATAGTAAACCAATTGTTCTGTTTTTTCATATATTGTTTATAGTAATCAAATGCTTTCTTTTTTGTACCACCCATCATATCAATAAATTTAAGCCATTTAAGTGATTTGTCTGTAATCACAACATCAATATTTGACAAACTAAGTTTACGTCCAAACAGGTCAATCTTTTCTGTGGTAAACTTATCATACTCAATATTATGTTCTGTACAATAATCCTTAAAAAACTCTTTGATATTGCCACGGAATAAACAACTCTTAAAGAAATGTGACCTACAATATATAAATCCATTCATATTTTTCGGAAAAATAGACTCATCAATCAGCCCCATACCATCCCACAAAACATTTTTTACACATTCATTTGATACATATTCAGCATCACACTCTTGTTGTATTAATTCTTTTTGAGTTACAACAGTATTTCCATAATTTCCATTCCATCTAATTCCATTATTCTTAAGAGCTTCTTTTGTTTTTTCAATATATTTTATAGTTTCACTGGCTTTTTCTTTTTCAAAAGTAAAACCTTTTTTATTTATTAATTTTTCAACATGAGGATTATTAAAATCAATAACAAACTCTTTTTCTTCATAAGTATATGGAACAGATTTATTACTTACTATTACAGCTTTTTGTGACTTTGAATATACTTCTTCGTCTGGTACAACTAACACTCTATTCAAAGGAATTTGTATATATCCATTTGCAACAGCAGTTGTTAAAGTTAAATATGCTGATAGCTCCACAATTTTAAATATTTTATCGGGATCTAGTTTTGATTGCTCATCCATTAAATCATATAATCCCATAGTCAAAAAATTAATAGCTTTATGATGTAAATTCTCACGGATAAATACACATTCACCGTCTTTTGCTTTACCAGGGGATCTCATGAGCATTTTATAATGTATCGGAGAACATCTCTCATTTTCTTTTGCTTGTTTCCTCTTTTTTGTGTCCTTTACTTCGGATGTAAATGTCACTCCATTCTTATAGTAATATGTTCTTAACCCATCCTTCTTAATTTTTATTGGTTCTTCATCATTAATCTTATATTCAGTATCATAATCAAATTTTAAAATAATAAAATCCTTGCTAAATTTACCATTTATTCTTGTAATACTTTCTTCAATAAATCTTAGAAACAAACTATCGGCTAATACAGCTCTTCTAGTATATATTTTATTTTGCTCTATCCATTCATTTTTTATCTTATATTTCACACAACCTTTTGATTTTAGGTCATTTAGATATATTTGATTTGCTTGTATAGATTCAATATATATTGGGTTTAACAGTTTGGTATAATTTATACTCTTCTTACTTATGTCAATCATCCTCCCATTCATAAAATTCTTTTGTACTATATCATTCTCTCTTTTACATCATATAAGCTGTGCTTTGAGTTGTTCTGAAATAATCATCTGGATTTTCACCAACAGCAGCTAATTCTTCTCTTGATTCCTCTATAAGCCTATTTATTTCATCCTCTGATACATTAAGTGCTTTCGCCATATCAGAACTTGTACAATAAAATTCTTCACCTGCTAACTGTGATAACTGAGCCTTTAACGTCAGAAAAATCAAATCATATGTAAGACCTTGCTCTTTTCCACTATCTACCATTGACTCAACATGTTCTTTTGAAATATATTGTCCATAATTGGTTAAAATGTTCTGAATAACTGTTTCTCTAGTCATGTTCATACCCCTTTCTATATTCCCCACATCTGTTTCAAATCGTTTACATATCCCATCATTTCCGCATTACCTGTTTCCTTATTATCAGGATGATATGTATTCGCAAGTACACGATAGAACTTTTTCAATATAGGTTTGTCCTCTTCGGTCGGAATTAAATCTAATAAATTCTTCATAAGTTCATCTTGTTCTCTTGCAGCTTTCATAGATTTTTCATTTATTTCATTTTGTAACCTTACAACTTCCTCATATGCTTGTTTCCATACCATACGAAAATCATCTTTATACTTTTCTGGAATTTTTCCCATCTTATAATCCGAAGGATATTCTTCATAGATTGAATCTTTATAAAATATATTTTCCTGACCTTCATTTTCAATGTATATTACACATTTCCAAAAAGAAGGAAAACTATCAGTGTGATTATCCTTATCCCATCTGTATTTAACAGGACACTTAACATCTAAAGCATAGAATATTGAAGTACGTCTTTTTATAATATCGTTCTTTTCAGCCTGTAATGATTTAATGGTCTTATCTATCTCATTTATTCTCTTATCCAACTTATCAATCTGTTGTTTTGGTGTTGTCGGCTTTTGATCCGCACTCTTAACTTCCTTATATGCAGCGTCAACCGACACTTTCTTATCACGCAACTTTTGTTTCAGTTCTTCATTATCAGACTTCATTACAATATCCATCTTTCTATATGTTCCCTCCGAAACACCTGTTGCCTTTGCCATTTCTTTTCGTGTGTCAACCTTTGGCAAATTTGCCGAACCTTTACCACCTAAAGATTGATTTTTCTTTGCTTTCTGTTCAAAGACACTCTTGAATTTCTGGACAATCTCATATTTTTCTGCTTCTGATAAATTCCTACGTCCTAACTGTTGTTCCAACATCCAACGCTTTACATCATCCCTAGTTTTCAAAGTTGTTTCAGTGATTGTATAAATATTCCAATTAGGACAAACAAGATTATTTTTCTTTAAAATCTTATATCTGTTGTGTCCATCAATAATGAAGTATTTCCCGGTACATGGTTCTTCCCAAACCTTAATAGGATCGAGCATACCATTTTTCACAACACTCTTTTCCAATCGGTTAAATTCTTCTGGTGTAAGAGCCGGTAACAATTCTTCAAATTCATTATCAATAATTAAATCGTCTATCTTTAACATAATATCTATTCTCCTTTATGCTTTCTTCTGTTTCTTTTTCTGTTCCTTTTTACGTTTACGCTCATCATGTTCCCAAGTTCTACCAGCAGATTTTGCCATTTCTGGATTATCAAAAATATAATTCATATGACGCACAAATGGATTACTCTCTTTCTTCTTTGAATTAATTTTTACTAATACAGAATTTGTATCTTTAAATATTTTCAAAATAATCACACTAATAGTTCCAGAATAACTACATGTATAATATTTTTTCCCGATAACAATTTTATTTATTTCTACAGGAATTGGTTTTTTATATCCCATTATTAAATTCTCCTTTACTCATACACAATTACTTCTACAGGTGTACACTCTTTCATAAGTTCATCCCATTTCCATCAAGTGAAAAATTGTAAACTTATTATTCAGATAAATAGAGGTTGCTTATTTCGGATGCCGCTAGGCAGCCGACATACTCTCTCTTTAGCGAAAAGAATAATCAGTTTAATTCTATTTTGAACCATCTAAGGTACGCTCAAATTAAGTGTCTATTAGATAGATTCACTAATTCATGCGCTTTC
>UMCK01029041.1_pt1 | contig 15383 bp, 10 predicted proteins | sample 1964121 | NCBI WGS metagenome assembly UMCK01 (sample SAMEA4835957, study PRJEB28245) | human gut metagenome | biome: gut microbiome; material: fecal sample | place: Denmark | collected 2008 | reverse complement strand
CAGAATATCATAATTCAACCTTCTTCTATAACAATTTTTTTATTTATCCCCTCTAATTATAGTTTCCATTATAGGTTTCTTAAATCCTTTTGAAAAATCAAATATATTTTCTGTAATACTTCTAATTTCTGTTGTTATCGTTTCATAATTATTATCTAATAGAACTTTTTCAAAAAACTTTACTATATCATCTACTACAATCACGCTTTCATCAGCTGGTACTTTTAAATAATATTTATATCCTGGCATATAATCAAATTCAGTTTGAACAGCGGATACTACAGGAATACCTCTTGCAGAATACTCTTTTCCTTTTAATGTACTATTGTAAGTAATCCCAGAACGATGTCTTCCCAAAGAATCAATTGCAATATCTGTATTATTAAATATTTCATTCATTTCTTCACTTGTTTTAAATCCATGAAATATTATTCTACTATCATTATTGGCTAATCTTTTTAAATTCTCTATCTCTGCTCCATTTCCAACAATATTTAATATCACATCATAATTTCCTTTATATTGAGCAATACCCTGTATCAATCTATCTGCTCCATGCCAATACATAAAGTCCGCAACAAACGTCATTCTTAAGGTATTCTTAATCGGACAATAATGCTCTCTTGGAGCTATCGAACTATAATCAACACAATTAGCAATATTTAAGCATGATATTCCCCAAATAGTTTTATCTCGGGAATATGTTAAAATATAATCAACAACTTTTCTAAGCTTTCTTTCACAATTAACACTTTTTAACACCATAATTTTTTTTATGCCATGATATTCATTCGTGTTAGGATAAGTAGGTATTTCCATCATTATTTTAATAGACGGATTTTGCTTCTTAATATAATGCAAAATTGAATAAAATTTTAAAGACAATGAAGGCTTTCGGATATACATATATTCAAAATCCCTATAGTTTATAGAACTATCCATAAGCTTTGCTTTCCAATTGCTCTCACGCTTGCTCCATATAAATGGAAGAATAAAACAAATTCTATCTAAAGTATTTTTAGGAACAACAGAATATTCGACCTTTACATCCATTTCTTCTCTTAATGACATAATCTGAGAATATACTTTTTTCTCAATTCCTGATTTTTTCGTTGAAAAAGGATTAAACTCCTCGCAAAAATATAATAATCTCATATAACCTTGTGTGATAATTAGAAAGTTAATTACCACATGTTTCCTTTCCTTCATTATCATGATTCAATACATTCTGATACTATTAACTTTTGATTTTGCCTTGTGATCTGACTACTTGAAGATTGGCATTTTATTTCAACTTCTTTAATTGTTAAACCACTAACAAATTTTCCAGTTTAGATTCATTATTAAATCTCCCCCTAAACAGAAAAAGTAATTACACAACAACATTTAACAAAAATCTACATATAGTCCTCGACCTAAAATATGAAACTTCTTTCTTAAACTCTGATTATAATCTTCAACAATTTTACAAACAATTGCAACATTAATTTCCTTTTATTAATAATCCAAATTACCTCTTAGTGTATTAAATTCTAAAACATGCTTCTTTCTGATGATTTTTCATATTCTACCAATACACCTATTTTCAAAAAAAAATGTACCATAGACTATTTAATTTCTACAATTCGTCAACATAGATAGAAAAATCTATACCCCGAACTTCAAAATTATTTTTCCTTTTATCAATTTCATATCTTTTTTTACTTTGAATTCATTGATATCAAACGTTGTATCTTTTATTACATACCACCACTCTATGTTCTGGTGACAATCATAATACCCTGTCCATCTAACAAATTTGGGTTGCGCCCATGATAAACATAGCCATCAGCAATTGTAAAAGTATCTACTATCTCATATGTTGCTAAAGTAGAAATAACTACATGTTTATAATATGTCCAATTTTACATTATATTTTATATTCATTCCTTTCGAACTGCCAAAGGCACAAAATGTCATGAAAAAAATGTTGGATTATTAAAATTTTTATTCTTTATAATTGTTTTCATAGTGATATACAATACACTACAAATCTCGCAGAGCATGTTGTCCTGAATGAAAACAAAATCTATTCCCACCCTTGAGACCTTGGTTACAATAGTTCTAAGTTAGTGACGCTCAACGAAAACAAACATTTTTCTGTTTTCTATCCTTACAAATGAGACTTTTTATGAACCCTTATACAAGGATGTCTAAAAATTCACTTTTTCCACTACTGGTTTTCTAAAAAAATATATCTGCCATTTACGAATTATCTCTAGTTGTGGATACAAATTTCATTCCACATTTTTCTAGAACTTTTTTCACAAGCTTTCTCATTTTTCTTGGAAGAAGATGCTTACCTTTTGAAATTAACCTTAACTTGTAATATTGTACATAACTCATAATTTCCCTTTCAACATTTAAATCAATACCAATTCCTTTAAAATATTTTATTGTTCCTGGGAGGTATTTACCTTGAATTACACCATGTTGCAAATTCAGAATATTTCTTTCATCAAAAACACAACCATGATTAGGAGTGTCAGACTTTCCTTGAGCTTCTTTAACACGATTAAATTCAAAAATCCAAGCATTATAGTTCTCCGTTCCAACCAAATCAGACAAATATCCCTTACTCCAAATCGCAGCTTGTAAGCTTATCCCATATTCATCAGATTTTGGAATTACATGTAAAAACCTATAATTCTTATAATTTGCATCACGATTTTTTACCGCCCTGTTCATATTTGCTAGCTTGAAGTATCTAATATGTTCTTTTTTTATAAATTCTATAGTTTTACCAACCGTAGTAGAATTAACTTGTTTTCCAACTAAAAAATCTTCAAGCATCAAACAGATGTATGGCGTTTTGCTTTCTTTTATTGCAATTTGAACTTTTCTACTCCATTCAGCATCTTTACCAGCATGAAACACTTCTACTCCCTTAAAGTGTACATCTTTTACGTTATTCACAAAAATAGTACGATATGGGCAATCTTCCCAGAACTTACAATATAGCGATATACAATCATCCCACATATCAGAATATCCATCAAATCCGATAAATACAACCGTCATTAGTTCTTCCATAATCATTCTCCCCCAGTATTATTAACTCCAATTCGCTATTTTTAAATTCTTTGCATACCTTTTTTTCTTATATACTCCAAAAGCCATATTTCTCCCAGTATTAAGCAAACTTTCGATAATACTCATACCTTCCGCCTCATGAAAAAGCCTATAATGCCAGCCAATCATTGTCTTGATACTATGTGTACTTACACTGCCAACACGGCCTTTTCTATATTGTCCTAAGCACTCATCAAGCAAATAACAATCAGCCTTTTTGCAAACTTTTAGCCACATGGCATAATCATTATTTTTCTTTATATCGGATATTTGGATAAGACCAACCTTTGTTGCATCGTACATTACCGTCAAACATCCTGGCCAACAATAATTATACATACCTGTTCTAGTAATCTTTTTAGGACCAGTTACAAAAACGCCTGTCATGTTTCCCTCTGCATTGATCTCTTCATAATCAGTGTATGAAAAGAAATAACCGTTTTCTTTCATAAAGCGTATTTGCTTTTCAAGCTTTTCTGGCATCCAAAGATCATCAGAATCAAGAAATGCAATCCACTGACCCTTTGCTTCTCTCAAGGCTCTATTCCTGCTAACTGCAGCGCCAGAATTTTGTTCATTTTTCAGATACTTGATTCGTTTATCAGTAAGATAATTTTTTACAACCTCATCGGTATTATCTGTAGAACAGTCATCAACGATAATAAGTTCCCAATTCGTATACGTCTGATCCAAAACAGATTTAATTGTTTTCTCTATATACTGTGCTGTGTTATATGACGGCATGATTATTGAAACCAAATTTGGTATTCTCTCATTTCCGTCGTCACCATTTAATATCATTTTTGCTTTATTTTGATTCATCATATATTCTTTTGAAGATATCTTCCCCATCCTCAGCAAATAATCCCCAAAATCCTCAGCAGTCGCCATATCGTCCTGAGTGATACCCTCTTGCTTTATAAAAGCTTTCTTCACAGTATCGACTATGATCTTGACATCACCTGCAAAGCTTACATTCTGAATGTATTTTCTATCCCATTCAAGCTTTTCTTCCCATGAAATGCCGTTACGACCATTTACCTGAGCCAAGCCTGACAAGCCTGGTTTTGCAGTATGTCTAGCCCTTTGCTCTTTCGTCATAAAGGTCATATCTCTGACTAATTGTGGACGTGGACCAATTACAGACATTGTACCATTTAAAATATTAAATGCCTCCGGAAGTTCGTCAAGACTTGTATTTCTCAGCCACTTGCCAAACTTCGTTAGTCTCACATCATCTGGAAGAAGCTCACCATTTTCATCACGTTCATCAGTCATGGTACGGAATTTATACATTTTAAATACCGTTTCCTTGCCGTCTTTGCCAATCAGACCAGGACGATCCTGAGTAAATAGGACCGGACTTCCCAATTTCAGTTTAACAAGCGCTGCAACGCCCAAATATAGCGGAGAAAAAACAACTATAGCAGCCGTAGCGCAGGCTATATCGAGTATTCTCTTGCCATACTTCTCATAGAAGCCCATTTTTCTTTTTTCAATAGGCTCTATCAAATCTGCTTCATATGTAGTTTTCTCAGCTTTTTTCTTCATAACATGAGCCGCAATTGCAGTAGCACCTACAACAGCACCCGTAAGCAAAGCAAATTTCTTACTCTTTTTCAAACTGCCTCTCCTTACTCAAAACAACTCCTGATAACCCGAATAATTCTCTCCTGCTGTTCATCAGTCATCTTATTATCGCTAGGCAGGCAAGCACCTCTGTCAAAGATATCAGCGCCCACATCTTCTGCACCGCCTGCGATATAAGCATTTGTGCGGCATCTGATACTGCCGTTGCGTCCAACGCACTCGTGCATTCTGTACATAGGCTGCATGTGCATTGGCTTCCATATTGGTCTTCCCTCTGCATTTATGCTCGCAATCGCTTCCAAAATTTCAGTAGGACAAGTCTTGCCGGCTTCTTTGATGTACAAAGCCTTGCTGTCATTTCTGACCTGCTTGCACATTGCGTCTTTATCTATGATAAGTGCAGACAGCCAATAATTTGGCTCTGTTCCCTCAACGATAGGATTCATATTAACGGGAAGCCCTTTAAGTCCCTCTTTGTATCTCTCGTATATTGCTTTTTTCTGCGCAATATGCTCCTCAAGATGCGGATACTGACCACGAACGACTCCTGCAATAACATTCGACATACGATAGTTGTACCCGACCTCTTCATGCTGATACCATGCCGCATTCTCACGAGCCTGCGTTGACCACTTACGAGCCCTGTTTGCATCTTCAAGGCTGTTCGTCAGCAAACATCCGCCGCTAGAACCTGTTATTATCTTATTGCCATTGTAGCTTACAGCACTGTAATCGCCAAAGCTTCCGCACTGTCTGCCGTCAATTGTAGCGCCCATAGCCTCAGCAGCGTCCTCGATCAAAAGCGCACCATGCTTCTCGCATATTCTCTTGATCTCGTCCATTCTTCCAGGAAAACCGTATAACTCAGCGCTTACTACCAGCTTGACTTCAGGATACATCTCAAAAGCCTTTTCAAGCGCCACAGGATCCATGTTCCAAGTATCTCTGTCAGTGTCGATAAAAACAGGGATACCGCCCTCGTAAACAACTGGGTTGAGAGTAGCGTCAAAGGTCATGTCGCTGCAAAAAACTCTCCTGCCCTCAAGAGCGCCATGAGATATAGCAGGCTTGCCATAAAGCCTCTCGCCAGCAAGCTTACAGCACAAGTGAAGCGCAGCCGTGCAGCATGAAAGACCAACAGCATACTTGACTTCAGACTTCTCCGCCGCTATCTTCTCGACCTCATTTATATTCTTACCGACTGTAGACATCCAGTTGGTATTATAAGCCTCAGTAACATATTCAAGCTCCTCACCATGCATTGTAGGTGACGCAAGCCATACTTTTTGTTTAAAGGGTTCCTGATCATCTTTGTTATTGTACATAAATCAAGCTCCTAGCTAATTAATCTCTTCCATACAGATCTCTAGTATAGACCTTATCCCTAACATCATCAAGACAGCTGTCATATCTGTTGGCAACAATAGACTGGCTCATTGACTTAAATTTTTCCAAGTCGTTTACCACCTTGCTGCCAAAGAACGTGTCGCCGTCCTCAAGGGTCGGCTCATAAATTATAACCGTAGCACCCTTTGCCTTGATACGCTTCATAACGCCCTGAATACTGCTCTGACGGAAATTATCTGAGTTGGACTTCATTGTAAGCCTATAAACGCCTATAATAACGTCCTTTTCTCTATCCTTATCCCAATTACTGCTTCCGGTATAATAGCCTGCAAGCTCAAGCACCTTATCCGCAATGAAATCTTTTCTAGTCCTATTGCTCTCAACAATAGCAGACATCATGTTCTGTGGAACATCTTCATAGTTTGCAAGCAGCTGCTTTGTATCCTTTGGCAGACAATATCCACCGTAACCAAAGCTTGGATTGTTGTAATGACTACCAATTCTAGGATCAAGGCAAACACCATTTATAATATCCTGTGTATTAAGTCCCTTTACCTCTGCATATGTATCAAGTTCATTAAAATAAGAAACTCTCAACGCAAGATAAGTATTTGCAAACAGCTTAACAGCCTCCGCCTCGGTAAATCCCATAAAGAGCGTGTCGATATCTTCCTTTATCGCATCCTCCTGCAAAAGCTTTGCAAAAAGCTCTGCTTTTTCTCTTGTATCATCATCACAGCTTACGATAATTCTGCTTGGATACAGATTATCATACAAAGCCTTTGACTCACGGAGAAACTCAGGGCTGAAAATTATCTTATCAGTGCTATACTTTTCCCTTACTGACTTTGTGTAGCCAACTGGGATAGTACTTTTTATGACCATGATAGCCTCAGGATTGACTTTCATAACAAGCTCTATAACTGCTTCTACAGCTGAAGTATCAAAGAAATTCTTCTTGCTGTCATAGTTAGTCGGAGCTGCAATTATTACGAACTCTGCATCCTTGTACGCCGTTTCGCCATCAAGCGTTGCCGTCAGATCAAGCTCTTTTTCAGCAAGATACTTTTCAATATAATCGTCCTGAATAGGAGACTTTTTATTATTGATAAGCTCAACCTTTTCAGGGATAATGTCAACAGCCGTTACATGATTGTGCTGTGCAAGCAACACTGCAAGCGACAATCCAACATAACCTGTTCCTGCTACTGCTATCTTTCTGTTCATTTTCTTAGCCTTCCTTATACTTCGAGTTCTTTCACAATTAAAATGCATCGGCAATAAATGTAATATATACTATACACTCATCCATGTTAATAATTTTATCACAAAATTTTCATCTAGTCAAGTATTCACCCCACAATTATGTATATTTTTTTCAAGAACCGTACATTTTCAGTGTAATATACAATGCTAACCATTTACAAAAAGCTCAGTTTGTGCAATTTTATACTAAGCTGAAAGCTATAATTTTCTTCATTTAAAATTGTTAAATCATGAAACGTTTTGAATAATATTTTTACCACAATATTTTTGATGCAGACAAAAGCTGACTTGATTTTTATCTGCATTTTACACGGCTTTTATTGATTATCAGGCAAAACCAGCATATAATCATAATAGTAATTATGGCGAAGTATGAGAAATATGATTGGAGCGGTGTTTATGATAGTAAAAATTTTCTGTGCGGTTTTGGTAGTCCTTGGAGTGAGCGTTGCAATTGTTCTAGGCGGTCTGATAATTTTGGCTTCTTGTGTTAGTGGCAGAAAAAAGCCTGCTGGTGACAATATCACTGATGACGAAGATCCCTTTATGTACACAAATTATATGCAGGGATTTTACCTATAACTTTTTATACCCTGCCAAGCTTTTTAAATAGTATACTCATCAAGTGGAGAATGCTTTGCCCATAAGCATTCTCCACTTTTTGTATACCATTTTTTATTCTATCACTCGACCCCAAAAAACTATTGACACAGCCCGAAACTTGTGCTATACTCTCAACAAAATCAAATGAAACTACACGCAGAAAGGGCGTTTTATAATGACTGAAAAAGAAAAAATGCTTGCTGGCAAGATATATGACTCCTCCGACAAGGAGCTTGCAGAATTGAGGTCAAAGGCTCACAAGCTTTCACAGCAGTACAGCAGTTTGTATGAAGATGATGAGAGAAGAAAAGCTATCCTTGACGAGCTTCTGCCCGACCATGGCGAGGGATTTTTTCTCCAAGGTCCTGTGTATTTTGACTATGGCGTTTTCACAAAGTTCGGCTCAGGCTGCTATGCTAACTTCAATCTGACAGTGCTTGACACCTGCCCTGTGACCATTGGCGACAACGTGTTTTTCGGTCCCAACTGCACCATCGCCACACCTGTTCACCCATTCAGATGGCAGGAGCGTAACATGAAGAAAAAGTCTGACGGCACTGTTTATGATGATGAATACGGCAAACCTATCACAATACACTCCAACTGCTGGATAGCGAGCAATGTTGTCATCACAGGCGGAGTTACCATAGGCGAGGGCTGTGTTATCGGTGCAGGAAGCGTTGTCACCCGTGACATACCGCCAAATTCTCTTGCGGCAGGAAATCCATGCAGAGTTATCCGTGAGATAACGGAGGAGGATTCTATCAAGTACAAAGCAGAACTTTTCTGAGCATAAAAAATACCCCTGACCAGAAAATGATCAGGGGCATTTTTTATCGTCTGTCATATCATTTAGTATAGACCCATTTTTTATCGGACCACGCTCCGTTATAAGTCTTTCCGCCTTTGACAGTGTAGCTTCTTACACGGACGTAATATTTTTGATATCTTGCAAACCCAGAAACTGTCTTTTTATCGGTGCGGTTGTTTGTTACCTTTACGCTTTTTGCTCCCTTGAAGTCGGAACGCTGTGAGTATGATATTTCATATCCCGTGGCAGAGCCTTTCTGTGCATAGTCTATAAAGAAGCCTGCATATGTACCATAAAGCTTCTGTATCACCTGCTTTGCAGGATAGATAGCAAAGCTTTTGGTGATAACTCCGCCGTAAATGCCCTTGCCTGTGATAGTCACCTTTGCGGTGCCGACCTTTGTGTTTGCAGAATATTTCACAGTGTAGTCTGTGCCGTTTTTAAGGGTCTTTGAGCCATATTTTACTGTGATCTTCTGCGTTATCGCCTTGCCGGTAAAGCTTTTTGAAGAAATACCGCTGACCTTTGCGTTTGCAAAATTAGTCTTTGCCGTCACAATGCTTTTAGCGTCTGACCAGTTGCCGTAATAGGTCTTTCCGCCCTTGACAGTATAAGAGCGAACTCTTACATAATATGTCTTTGAAGTCCCTAATCCAAGTACCGTCATCTTATCCGTCTTGTTGGTGGTGGATCTGTATGTGGAAGCATTTGAAAAATCAGATCTTGTGCCATACTGGACCTCATAGCCTGTTGCAGATCCTTTCTGCACAAAATCCACAAAAAAGCCCTTGTATCTTGTTTCAAGCACTTGTATCTGCTGTTTTGCAGGATTTATAACAAAGGAAACGGTCTGCTTGCCCTTATAATTGCCGTAAAATTCAACTGTTATCTTGCCTGTGCCAACATTCACGTTTGAGAAATACATCACCATATAATCAATATAACGCTCTAGGGTCTTATTGCCGTCCTTTATAAGCACATCAGGTGTTATCGCATTTCCGGTGAACGACAGCGGTGTAGCATAATAAAGCTTGACCTTGGAAGCGTCCTTTGGCTGGATAGTAAAGCTTTTTGCAACAGAGCCTCTGTATTCGCCTTTTCCAACAAAGGTCATTTTTGCAGGTCCTGCGTTAAGATTGGTCTTATAATAAACAGTGTAATCCACGCCCTCTTTAAGCTCTTTGCCCTCATAGGTGAGCGTTACGTCAGGCTGTTCAATATTCTTTCCTGTGTATGTAAAGCTGTTCTTGAAGCCTGATATCTCGCAGTCTGCAATGAGCTTGCTGTCAGAATACTCCGCTGTGACAGTCATATCCTCCGTGACGTTTTTATAGTCCTTATCCCAGCCTGTAAAACGCAGACCCTTTATAGCAGGGGCTTTCGGAGCTTTTACAGACTTACCGTATTCCACTGTCTGCTGACTTATCACCTTGCCGTCCTTATCCACAAACGTAACGTTATATGTATAAGGCTTCCATGCGGCATAAAGGGTCTTTGCACCGCCTGAATATGAGATGCTTTCTATTCTTTCACCTGAAAGTGCAGCGTTATCATACCAGCCTGCAAAGTCTGCACCCTCTTTTGTCGGCTCGGAAAGCGTCACGCTTTCGCCTTTGCTGAGGTATTCTGGATTGCCTGTGCTGTTCGTGCCGCCATTTAAAACATAGTCGACAGTGACAAATTTTGCTTCAACAAGCTTTGCCTTTACTGTGCTGTCAGCAGTATAAACTGTGTTCGCATCGACAGCAATGCCGTTCTTGTACCATTTAAGAGCATAACCGCTTTGCACTTTGACAGCAGGATATTTCACCTTGCCGTCCTTATCAGTGCAGGCATAATGCTTGCCGTCGGGAGCTTCAAATGTTATCTTGTGGGAAGACTGCTCCCCAGGACGAGTTAGCCTTGCTTTGCCGCCTGCCATTGTCCACCTTCCGCTGTCTGTCTGCTTTCCGCCAATGGTATTCAGCGAATAAGCTGCAGAGCTTGTAACGTTAGACAAAGCCGTTTTCTTGACCTTGCTGTCAGAAAAGTTGCCGTTATACCAACAATCGGCATATTGCTGTCCATAATAAAAAGCGTCATTATCGATGCTGCCCACCATAGCTTTAGCATTTGAACTGCTTGACTTTGCAAGGTCTGAAGCACACTCTGTCAGGGTCAGACCACCTGCTTTGCCCACGATTCCGCCTGCCGAGCTTGTACCCTTTACAGTTCCGCTGAACGTACAGCGTTGGATAGATACCGCATCAAATTCACCAACGATCCCGCCTGCGTACTTACCGCTGACAGTTATTTTCTCAGCACTGAGATCTCTTATCTGCGCTCTGTCCTCAGCATAGCCGAACAGACCTGCATAAGAATTATTTTGGATAACAGCGTTTTTCAGAACGTGTCCGTTTCCGTCAAAATATCCGCAAAAAGGCTTTGAAGCCGTTCCTACTGCCGATATCTTTGCACCACCGAAGTCGATGTCTTTTTCAAGCACAACACGCTTTCCTGCAAAGCTTTCACCGCCTGATACACGCTTTGCGAAGTTTTTCCAATCCGTCGCTGTCTTTATAACAAGGCTTTGTTCCTTTATCTCTTTCGCCTTTGCCTTTATAAGAAGCTTGGCATTGGTGATATCGTTCTTTGAAGCGTTTTCGTCTGCAATAACTTTCTTGCCGTTGTTGACCTCACGCTCATAACCGCTCTGCTTTTCATACTTTGCCACAAGTGTTTCAAGCTCGCTTTTATCAGACTTATCTATATCATCGGTATAGGCAAATATTATAGGCTGACCAGTATAAGCGTCCTTGTCGGTAACGTCCGTCCAACTGTCGCCGTCATTGGAAATATACGCCTGACCAGGCTTCATGACCCCGTCTGAATAGCCATAAACGGTCACATAGCCTGAGCCGTCATCACCGCTGAATGTCATCACGACAGAATATCTTTCGCCCTCGTCAAGCTCAACATCAGGGATATCCACAGTATAAAAGCCGTCGCTCTGCACCTTTCCGCTGACCTCACATTCAAGTATCCCCACAGGAGTGCTGTCTGAAACAGAAGTGTAGACCTGCACAGTGTAGTCAGACTTTCCGGTGTAGCCGAGATACATAAAGCCCACTTTGTCAAGAAGCTCGTCTTTTTTTGCTGTAAAAACATCAGCACCGCTCATTTTGTTTTCATTGCTAACATAAAATATAGAATTATCCTTATTAGCAGGATAATGGTAATTATTATCACAGCTTTCAGTGAGATCGAATGCCACCCAATCGGTCATTTCTGCCTCTTCATAAGATATCCAGTAATAACCGTCCGTGCCACTGGATACTCCCCAAGAGCCTTTCACAAGCCATGCCCCGTTTTTCTTTGGCTGATAGCCTGCAAGGAAATTTGACTTGCTATAATTATCGTCCCAGCCCACTACGCTTACGGCATGATTTATTCCACTATATTTTGTAGTTTCCGGATCGTAATAGCTTTTGTTATCAAAGGTCATATACAGGTCGTCTGCATAATAGCTCACCATTACTCCGCCAAGCTCTTTTATCTTGTTTTTAATGGCGTTTCGTCCGCCTGTGATAGTGGAAGCGTAATTAAGCTGATATTCGCAAACTCCCTTTTTCTCCTCAGATACGATAGTGGCTTCCGTTCCGTCGGACACGAAAGGCTCATATTCCTCATAGCTAAGTCCTCTATGAGCCGCCATTGCAAGGGACGAATCCATCCACGTTCCGCCGCAATCCCATATTGACTCGTCAAATCCGCCGTTAGCATATGTAGAGAGGACAAGGCTCGGCACAGAAAACTGCACGTTTTGATTTTCAAGCCCCTTTTGAATAAGATTGCTCTCAGTGCAGGAAAGTGCCGCAAACGCCCAGCAAGTGCCTGTCTGGAACTGGTTTTTGATAGTCGTCAGCGTATTCTTAGATCTGGGGTCATATTTCGCAGGCAGCGAAGCCGTTGCCTTTTGTGCATAAGGTGAAACCCCGTCGTCCGTATCGACCAGATCTTCATCAGCGATCTCCGCTTTTTCCAGACCTTCCTTTTCGTAGCCATAACCATTATCAGTAAAAATTATCCTGCCCATCTTGAATTTCGGGCTGTCATTATCTCCGCCATGCTCCGCATCCGCAAAAGCTGCGCAAGGAAACTGCACTGACAATATCGCCGCCGTCAAAATGGCGGCACATTTATAGATCACCTTCATAAAGATCTCCTTTCTGCTTTTCTGTTATTTAGTTGCACAAAGTTTCTTTTGGTTACTATTTTAATGATTACTTTTTTATCTCTTTCTCCCCACTGAGATAATATTTTTCTTAGTAAGCACAAGCAGCACAATGCCAAGCAAAAGTATCAGCGGCCAAGTAAGATACGGTCTTTTATCATTATCAATATCGGTCACGACCTTATCAGGCTCACCATTTTTGTCAGTGTTGTAATACACGTTCACTTTTTCGTTCTGACTCACATAATATGTGCCTGTGAAGATCTCTCTTGTGTACTCCTTGCCGCCAACATCAAAAGCGACAGTTATGTAATATGTTTCAGCTTTGTTGCTTGCCTTTTTGTTATGTCCCCAAGTTTTCAACTCATGGTCTATCCACTTCACATAGCCTGTGGTTTTCTCAGCACTTGACATGAAAACCCTGTTTGAAACATACTTGCTGAGATTATAGATAGTAGAGAAACCACCCATAAGAATAAAAACGATACTCAGAGCGATAAGCCCTGCATTTTGCTTTTTCATTTGATATACCCCCTGAACAGAAATGTTGTGTTAATGTGAATTTATTATATCATATGAGAACATGGAAAGTCAATAAGCCTATCCCATCTTTCCATAAGTCTTATGGACATATTTATTAGTACGGTTTTTGATCGTTGAGGTAAGCCGCTATTTTCTTTCTGCTGTAAGGACTTTTTTATAAGATCATGTTGAAACTTTATTTTCTTCATTTTTTGAACAATTCTTGACTTTGTTGCAAATCTGTGTTATACTAATCATAAACGAACGGTCGGTACGCATAAAAGGAGCGAAGCAACATGAAAACAACTGAGCAACAGCACAATGAGCGGAAACGTGAACTAATGGAAAAGTGCTTCGAGTGCTATGCGGAAAACGGGCTCACAGGCACAGGAATTAAAGCACTAGCCGATGCGTGCGGATGCACGAAAGCAAATTTGTATTCGTATTTTAAAAACCTTGATGAACTGATCATTGAGTCAACGGCATACTGTATGGAAAAGGTTGAGGACGACTTTATGGAGATGGCACCCACCGACCCCGAGGATGTTGTCCGTTTTGTGAAGGAGGTCCCGTATTGGACAGCAAAAAAGCATGGAAAAAAATATCGCCTGATGTATCAGATATATACGCACCCGAAGTATATCGAGCACGGCAAGAAATTCTTTGAAGGCGTGAACGAACGCTATACCGAGTACGCCAAGCAGCTGGAGCCGAAGATCGGCATTCCCTATACGGTCATCACGCCGCTGATTTTTATATTCGTCCGCGCCTGCGTTCATTATGCGATGTTTGAGGATGAATATTATCTGAAAACCCAGATGGAGGTCTTAAAACAGGGGGTCGCCCTGTTTGTGGATAAGTACAAAGCAAACCAAGCATAAGCCAATCGACCGCCGCTCATTTACGGCGTGGGCAGCGGCGCAAAGCTCCGCCGTGATAAACAATTCCGAACGGAGGAAAAAAGATGAAAACAGAAAAAAAACTACTCACAGGTACACTTTTGGCGCTTTGCACCGCTCTTTTGGTGCTTTGCAGCGTGCTTGCCATAGGATGGAGCAAGGCGGCAAAAACAGGCGACGCACTGCCGGAGGTGCGAAACAACGGCACGGCGATTCAGTGGAAATACGGCGACGAAGCCGACTGGCACGACCTTGTGGCGCTTACCGAGCTGCGGGGCGCTGCCGGAGAAAACGGAACAGACGGTAAAAACGGTAAAGACGGCTCTGACGGCAAGAACGGAATAAACGGCACAAACGGAAAAGACGGCGTTGACGGTAAAGACGGAGCCGATGGAAAAAACGGCAAGGATGGAATTGACGGTGCCAACGGTAAAGACGGAGTCGACGGCAAAGATGGTATCAACGGCACTGACGGCATTAACGCCAAAAGCATAGAGGTGCAGCGAGCTGAAACCCACATACAGTGGCGCTACGAGGGCGATGAGTGGCAGGACCTTGTGGCGATAGCCGACATCACAGGTCCCACCGGGCAGAAAGGTGCAGACGGAGCAAACGGAAAGACACCGGAGTTCCGTGTAAGTGAAAACACCCTGCAGTGGCGCTATGTCGGCGATGAAATATGGCTGAACCTGTACGATCTTTCGGTTTTGAAAGGTCTTGATGGCAAGGATGGTATAAACGGAAAGGACGGAGCCGACGGCAAGGATGGAACAAACGGACAAAACGGCTCCGATGGTGCGGACGGCAACACCCCGTTTATCGGCGAGAACGGCAACTGGTGGATCGGAGAAACCGACACCGGGGTAAAAGCCGCAGGTGTTGACGGCGAAAAGGGAGACAAGGGTGAAAAAGGTGACAAGGGAGATGCAGGTCAGAACGGCAGCTGTTCGGGATATTTTTACGGAGAGGCAAACTCTCCGAGGACAGTACTGAATAACAGTCGTGTCAATATTTCTGTCTA
>UMCK01024190.1_pt1 | contig 17433 bp, 8 predicted proteins | sample 1964121 | NCBI WGS metagenome assembly UMCK01 (sample SAMEA4835957, study PRJEB28245) | human gut metagenome | biome: gut microbiome; material: fecal sample | place: Denmark | collected 2008 | reverse complement strand
AGTCTTTTCTTCTATAAATTGGGTTGTGAATCTATGTTGGGCGGCAAACGCTTTTATGTAGTTATGCAAATCAAATGTTTCTCCATGATAATTGAATTGTCTATAGTTGCTCCATGAATTAGGTATAAATATTAATAGCACAATTCCTGGGAACTGTTCTGAAAGTTTTTGCCCTTCTGTACAAATAGTTTTTGCTAAATTAATGGCACTTTTAGGATTATCATTTATTGATACCCATTTTTCAGAATGTATTTCAGGTATTTCAAGTCTACAGTTATAAATATTACTAAAACCAGTATAATGATGTACATAGTCAGATAATTTATCTGCGGAAATTGTAGAATTTAGTCTTTTTATAAATTCACTAAATTTTGAAGAATAAGAAGCAGGACAGATACTGCCAATACATACATCTTTAGGGAATACATCAAAATATTTCGCATCGAAAGGCCTGTATTTTGATAATCCTCTCATCGGATTGTCATCATATGCAGGTTTATTAACGTATGGATTTATAAATTCAAGCTTGGGTTCGTTAATATGTATGCCATGATATAATGTTTGTTTTATGTTGTATTCCTTTGGAGAATATATCGTTGTGTTACCTTGTCCGCAATGGTGTATCTCAGCATAACCACGATTATTGGATATTTTAAAGATAAAACCACTTCGTGAATTAACAGGTATCTCAAAACTTAATCTTTTACCATTAAACATTATATTACACCATTCTTGTAATTTCTTCTCATATTGCTGATTTCTCATTTTATCCAAATATTCATGAGAGTATTGCTGTTTGATCTCCTTTTTTATTTGGTCATTAGAAATAAAATAAACTGTTGGAGTAATTGAAAACAAGACATATTTCTCTTGTGGGACAAATGATAATCCACATTCAATAGCTTCATGTATTGTTACATTATTTTTATTTGCATAAATTTCTTTTTTATACAACCTATAACGCTTATAATCAACACCTAATCCTGTAATCTGGGAGATTCCATAAAGTACGGCTTTGAGAAATAATTCTTTAAAATAGCTGTTTTTTTCTATTTCATCAATAGAAATATGAACACGTTCAATTTCACTAATTAAATTTTTCCCAAAAACTTCATTGATAGTAGATACAGTTGAGATGGCATATACTTTGTCTTTATATGGTACAGCAATAAGGGGCTTTTCTTTAATCTTTTCTCTAAGATATTTCCATCTGTTTTCATTCTTATCGTATGAAATTTGAAACTGAAATATTTCATCGGGAAATGTAGCAGGAATTAGATTACTTTTCAGATATTTTTTTGTACTTCCATCATGTATGGAAAATGGAGTTGTCGTATTGTCTATACTTATTACTTTAAGTATTTCATTGATTTCCTCTTGTTTATTAGAATCGTCGTTAAAACAGAATTTTACAAGAGATAACATAACATTATCAAATCCGTTTGTGTCAATATAAAACGCTTGTCTTCCAGCAGATCGAATAGTTTGAATTAAATCTGCTATTTCAGGTGTAATATCCTTGCCGTAGCCACACCAATACAATCTTCCCGCTCCCTTATCCGTAAAAGCTTCTTTCAAAGCAAACATAAGGGATTTATCTCTTCCACTATATCCTATGATAATTAAATTTTTGTCAACAAAATAACGTCGCAAAGCTGAAACAAATTCGCTATTTTGTGAGTCTAGTTCTTTCTCGGTATTTTTGAGTGTTCTAAATTTACAATCTCCATGTAATGCTATATAAAGTAATTCATTTGAACTTTCTGTCCTATATATACGATCAACGCAATCAAGATTTATAGCTATAGGTGTTATATTGGCTTGTTGTGCAGCTCTTTCCACGAGTCCATCGAAATTTGTACTCCAAACAGATTTTACAATTCCATATTTATTCAGCAGACATAACAATTTATATCCTACATATGGACTTTTCCCATTGCACAGGCTTTCAAAATATTTAGTTCTGTCCGCATCTATTGGATATGAAGCTTCGGCATAAAAAGAATATTCTTCTGGACTCCCCAATTGTGGATATTTCCCTTGCACATCTAACCATTTCTGAATGATGTCTTTACTTAAATCAGATTTTTTTGGATCTACTAATTTTTTTTGATTACCTGATAATGATTGATATATTAAAAATTTCCAATCCCATATACAATCATTTGCCGATTGAATACCAGATGAGATGGATGCACCGGCACCTAATAGGACACCAAATGACCCATCTAAATTTTGTTTGATTGATCGTAAAAAAGCATCAAATTCTAAATATAAATTTTCGGGTATATTCATATTTATATTATAAGTCGTTGGTTATCGTGATTTTATTATTTCTCGTATATCTGACTCACAGCCTCGGCTGTTTCTTTCATCATTTGTCGTAATGACTCAGGGGCAATAACCTCTATTTGTGCACCAAACGAACGGAGCAAAGAACGTAACTCATAATTATTTTGGACTTTTAAGGTTATCTTCCAATATCCATCTTCAAGAGGTGTTGTCACTGCTGATTGAGATTCATGAAGTGGCTTAGTCACAATATATCCAATGGCTTTATCACTAACCTTTAAAATGACTTCTTCTACAGGAGCATTTGAACGCGAAACGCCGACGATATCGCTAAAGTATTCTTTAAAATCTATTCCTTCAGGTTGTATTATGTATGGTTTAGATGTTTCCTTTACTCCTTCGATTCTATCAATTGCAAAGTTTGATAGATAATCCGAGTCTTTATGTTTGCCGATCAGAAACCAGCGATTATTATATTGTTTAAGATGATAAGGAGTAACAATTACAGTTCTAGCATCCTTCCCAAATGGATGATATATAATTTCAATTACCCTTTTGTTAACAATTGCATTAAAAATGGGTTTATAGTATAAATCCATTCCTTTGAGATAGGGATTATGCTGAAAACTTACAACTGAATCCAGACTATCTCCTAATTTACTGGTCGTATATAGTCTTTTTTCAAGGTCGTTTAACCACTCAAATTGTGGTACTCCATCGAAACGTTTAAGAAGTATCAATGCATCATAAATCAAATTGAGCTCTTCTTGATTGATAGGTTGATTTTTAATAGAAGCCCCTTTGGTATGGTATCGGTAATATTTTCTATGCCCATCTCGAATGGCATCTATCTCCATACTATATCCTTCTTCACTTTCAATGAATTTTAGATCTTCTTGTACTTGACGTTTTTTTACTCCGCAACCATCTTTCGTTTCTCCATTATACAGATAGAGCGCTTCATTGCAGGCATCTACTAAATCCTCAATATAGTAACGCCTAGACCAATTGCTCAGGCATTTATCTATAATCTGGTATCTTAACTGTGCATTCTTATTTGTTGGCATAGGCAATACTATTTATCAAACAATACAAAGCTAATTATGAACAATGCAGTCTTTCTGCATTGTTCATAATCTTTTATATTAAATCTTCTAATTTATCTACTATTGCAGCAATTTCTGTAGAATCAATACTTCCGTTCTCATGGTCAACTGTAGTAAATAAATTTACTCCTTCGATGTAACCGATTGATTTATAAAAATCTCGTTTCTTTTCCCATGATTCCTTATAGGCGGGATTATCTAACATTCCTAAATGTTCCCAAAGAATGGTATCTCCAGATGCATCTTCAAAAGTAAAATCAGGAATACATCGGCGGCCGTTATCTTCTATCATTCTTTCATATTCAAAGTCAATACCTCGTTCATATAGCATATTAGCAATAATTACTTCAGACTTGCTACGTACGATTAAACCAGGCTTTAAGGTTGTGTGAATCAATCCTTCCACATATGGAATGTTTGAAATATCTTCACGAACAGATGTAGAGAAAAGATTTGTATTTCGCTTAGCTAAAACTGACATCTGAGGTTTAGTATACTCGATTAACCACGATATATTATCTTGTATCAACAGAATTAATTTCTTTCTTGCTCGTGTTAAAGCTGTATAGATTAGTTCACGTGAAAGTATACGTCCGCTTTTAGGAAGAACAACCAACACAGTATCAAAATCGCTCCCTTGACTCTTATGGATAGTTATAGCATAAGCCAAGTCTATTGTATTATCAGCCTCATCCGACTTAGAAGAATAATATGAAAATCTCTTGTTGGGTAACCCGGTAAAAACGACTGTCGATTTCTTTTCCCTCTTATTTGCATAATTAACAAAACCTATTTGACCATTTGAAAGTTGACATTCTTCTTTACTCGTAGATTTCTTGCGTTCATTCTTTAATTGAATGACCTTATCTAGAGCAGATATGGTAATAGGAGCTATTTCTATTGAAAAATTTTTATTTATACCAACCCACTCTTGGAAATACGAATTAATCTGAAATGTTCCCCATACCGGATTTTTTACCGGAGATAAAACCTGAAATCTTTCAACCTTTGACGGATCATTTAAGGCTTTATTTACATCGTCAAGTCCTATAGATTTACGAATCTTATCGGATAAAGATTTACCTTCCTCTTCTGGCAACTCTTTTTCAATGGCCTCTTTCAAACAGTCTTTAAGGTCGTTTTCATCATTCCAAGTATAAACAGCCAAGTCATTATTAAGATTTCCTTTGGCAACTTGCTCAAAAATGAGATCGGAATTCTTTGCAGGTTTTTCTCCAGAGAACCATGATGCTAAAGTCAATATGTCAGAGTCTCCTGTATTAATAGTTCTTACAACATATCGCAATTTTGTTATTGCCGATCTTAAATATTCGTCTTTATTATCCTTTAGGTAGTTAAATAAGTCTGCAAATGGTCTGCCAGGGCCAATAGGAGGTAATTGAAATGGATCTCCAATTAAAATTATTCGATTAATGTTCTTTAAATCCAATGCTTTCATTAAGACATAAAAGTCCTTACATGTAAGCATGGAACACTCGTCAATAATGACATTTTTTGCTCCACAATATTTACGTTTTTCTGCATCTTCAGGAACATAAGGTGTCATTGTAGCCCAGTCAAAGAAACCCTGACGCGTCAGAAATTGCGCAATAGTTAGGGCTTGAATACCTGCTGACATGTTGCCTAAGCGAACTCGTGCTTTCCCTGTAGGAGCCAAAAGGAGCGTACCTTCTGCTTTTATTTGTGGCGATTTTAAGAAAGCTTTGACAACTGTAGTTTTGCCTGTTCCAGCTGGACCTGCCAGCACAGAAAGGCGCTTACTGCAGAACATTTCCAATGCCTTTACCTGGTCAGCCACAGCATTACGGCATCGCTCATTTGCTTCATTGTAATCATCAATAGATGCTTTAACGATCGTATTCCAGTCTTCTTTTACTGGTGATTTGACGTCCTTTGAAGCACGACCTTTGAATATCTTACGCAAATAATCATCAATTTCTTTATATTCCTTCAACTGCAATGCACACCTGTCATCAGTATTAAGGTATACAGTTTTTTCTTCAATGAACTCTTTGTTTGACATTAAATAATTATATGGCAGTTGATGATTGTCCGCAGCCAAACAATCTTTTATATATAACTCAATCTCGTTTGCAGAAATTAATGTATCACCATCACAGAGACTTGCCACAAGTTTTGAAATGATAAATGAGCGGATCCTTCTATTATCAATTACGGATTCCACTAGTGAAGGAGCTTTTGGAGTCCATTTCCCTTGAATCTTAGGGTCAGCCATTACGCCAAGATCAATCATTTCGGTTGTAACCGGAAGATAATTTTCAATAAGACTCTCCTCGCTGATAATATATGGATTATTTAATAATTCATCGTAGCAGTCAGGACAATCAAACCACCATTTTATTACTTCCGAATTTATTTCAAAACGTGATAGCAGTTCCAATACTTGTCTTTGGTTACTTAGAGTATTTTTCCAAAGAATACGATAATGAGTAAGTTCACTTTTATATACGGAATCAGGAAGAGACAATTCACCTTTCATCAATTTATCAAAGGCTTCCCATGGATTATCTTTAACCCCACAATATCCATTATTTCGTAAATCTTGCTCAATTATATACGCATAATTTACCCCTATTGCTGATAGAGCCTCGGCGAAAGCAGGAAATGGACCTATCATATCCTTCACCTTTGCAATTTGGGAATCTATCCACAAAATTTGTTGTTTCCAGTTTCCTCCGACAAGTCCATGATTAATGACACATTCTAAACATTTCCTGGCTACATTCAAAATAATCAACATGCTATGGTTACTAACATATTCACAACCATACGACAACTCGTTAAAAATTTTCTGGCTATTGCCTAGCTTTGGGATGGTAATTTTTATTTCATCAATTACTTCTTGTTTTGATTTTCCTGTTTGGGCTTTTACATAGTCTTCATCAAGTGACATATATTCATGATATGGCAAAAGAAATCCTTTTGACTTCTTCAAATCAGTTCTTATACCATGCTCAAAGATCAAATCCCAAAAAGGATATGTATAATCAGTTGTTGTGTCATATGTTTGTACCGGTAAAACTTTGGTGATTTCACCTATACCAACAATTAATTTTGCGTCTTCATCAATTGGATTACCACTTTTGCAATAAAAAACTCCGAGTGAAGTGCCGGCTTCTATATTTGATCTAAAGTGATTTAATATTTCAAACTGTCTCTCTTTTCCATATACCCAAGATGTAGGAAACGGTGCAGTTTCATCATCAGACATATTCGGATATTTATGATTCAGTTCTTCTTGATAATCACGAGAAAGATATCGGAAAGGTATTCCAAAAAAGCTATATGGTTTGAGTTCTATTGTTGTAGGTAAGAGCTTTGCATGTGGAGTCTCTCCAAAAGCATAAACATGTTTGAAGATTCTTTTATATGGCTTCTCATTCATAAAACCACCATTCTCGCCAACACAAGCAGGTAATTGATCTTGCTTGAGAGAATTCCAATCCTTTCCTGCATACGTTTCTTCTTTATTCTCATCTTTTCTTTCAGATATATTGTGAAGCATCATGCAGAATGGATTATTTTTCGGACATTGACAAATAGTTCCATTCCATTTATTATCGTGCCAAGGCACACGAATTGATATATGTTTCATGATAATCGTCTTATTTCGTATTAATATTATTTTCTACAATCTTGGCAAACGCATCAGCACATTTCTTAATATCTTCATACTCCGCTAGTTTTTTGCCACTAAGGTTATCGTCTGTCCAATCTTCAATATCTTTTGCATACACATCTTTGATGGAGCTTTGTAGCGATTCTATTTTAAGAGGAACAGGAAGATTACTTATTTGCATATCATCAATGATTCTTTTGAAATAAGCAAAATCACCTTCTATGATAAATCCCTTATCTGCAGCTATACGATAAATCGCAATCCAATGTCTTTGCTTGCTCAAAGGTGACTTTTTAGGCTCATATCCTATAAGCTGGCAAATGCTCTTTTTCAGAGTTGCGATTCGTTTTTCTTCTGGCCAATCCTTTACGTCCGCTTCAGCGACTAATTGCTGATCATCATTTTCTTCATTATAATATGGATGCAACTGAATTACTTTATGGACATAAGAATTTTCTTCACTTGCTGATTTTTGTATTTCATGTCCATTCATTTCCAAATCTGTAATAGAAGAACCAGTAGCATAAAAATACATGGTCAGGATGATGCTGATTGCAGTATCAACTTCCTGTTCTGAAGCGGTAGGAGATATATGTGATTCACTGTTTCTCCAACCTTTAATGAGCATGAGGTATTGATATAGCTGCAGCTTTCCTTCATCCGTGTTGTATTTCAGATTCCATAGACATTTGTGGGCATAAATCACGTTTTTCCAAGTTACATCTTCACCGGGATTTTGGGCAGGAACTTCATGGCCTTTCATCAGATAATACAATTTCTTCAGATATGCTTCAAACTTGGTGACTAATAAATTAAATGCCACAAACTTATCTACTATAGTTGCTTTCTTACCGTACAGATTTGTAAATGCCCGCTGGATAAACATGCCTACATTGTCCAAAGAGTCAATTGACGGTGTGTCTATTACATAGAATACGCTGTCTATAATCTCATCGACAGGACGCATTTGTGGAAGCACAGCGGTCAAAGTTGTTTTCAGAATGCTCCGAATATTATCTTTTATGACGGCTATGTCTACATGCTGTACTTCGCCTGTAATAACGTTTTCGTCTTGCGGCACCTGTTCTTCTTCGGATTGATAATTCTCCTCCATGTTCAAGTACGCTTTCAGAATACGTTCTCTACAACTGCTGTCCAGAATAAACTCTCGAAGTAATTTGTCTGCTTTGGGAATAACCAGACGAGCCGGAACTTCTGTACCTTCTACTTTGGCAATAAACTCACGAGTCTTGGCCATGTTCAATGTCAGTTTCAGGTTGTCAAACTGACTGAATTCATTCAGATTTTGTTCCGTTACATTACGACTCATGATGTGCTCCAGTTGACTGGCGTTTATACCGGTCGCTTCAGCCAGAATCATTACTTGTTTGTGTAATTCGCGGAATTGGTATTCTGCGATATAATCATAGATTGTCTTACCCGGCGACAGATGCAAATCTCCACTTTGCAGGTCGTGTAGGATAATCATTGCCGTACGCTGATCTTTTTGTGATAGAGAAGCAAAGGTTTTGTGCAACTCTTTAAAGGCTTCTTTAGTCAGTTCGCTTCCCGGACCGGACATGTAGAGGTTCTTGATGAACTTCACAAACTTGGAGTTGATATATTCGGCATCGATCGTACCCGTACCTGTTTCTGTGATATAGGTGTCAATAGGATAGTCGAAATCATCTCCTTCCGTACTGCCCCCTCCATTACCTTCAAACAGTTCCCTGTATCGTTGCAGCAGAATAAGGTAAGTCTGTTCGTCCAGTTCCATCTTGACGTAGGTATAGGTATCGCCATGCTGGAACTCATATTCATCCTTATCCCATGTGAATCCTTGCAGCTTGGCTGCTTCCAGCAGATGGCTCATTTGGCTGAAATCTTTGGCAAACATATTCCTGTCTTCTCTTGCTTCCGGCAATTTTGCAAAGTTTTCGATTTTCTGTGCCTGGAATATATCCCTTATGTGCAAGAACTTTTGGTTGATATTTGTCAGATTGCTTTCCAGTTTATCGACAAAGACTCCTAATGGTCTGTCCACATATACATCGAGTGCATCATTGATATTCTGCTCCATGGTGTAAGGGAAAGAGTAATAGCGGATAATGCCGAAAGGCTTGTCTGGACCAAACAAGCGGTTGGTGCGTGAGAACGACTGGATAATGTCCACATATTTCATTACCTTATCTACATACAGCGTATTTACCCATTTGGAATCATAACCTGTCAACATCTGCGAAACTACAATAAGCAAGTCTATCTGCTGTGCATGATCATGTTCTATATTGAGGTAAGGCTTCTTGTGTGCCAGTCTTTTGGCTACATCCTTTTTGTATTTGGCGTATGTGGAAAGCTGGAATGTTGTTCCATATTTTTGGTTATAGTCATCCAGCATCTCCAGCAAGGCATCTTCCTTGGCGATTCCGCCATCAGAATTGTCTATGTTGTTGTCGAATACGGCCACCACATTCAGAGAAGAATATTGCTCTTTGAATATCTGATAATAAGCTATTGCCTCAGGTATATTTTTTGTAGCCAGAATGGCATGGAATTTACCGTTCTTACTCAGTTTATCCCTTCCGCTTGCGATGTCGGCAGCAACAGCCTGATGATGAACTGGCTGCTGGTACAAATCTTTAGGTAGATAATGTTCTATTCCATGTATAGTTTCATCTCCTTCCTTATAAGTGTCCGGCATCTTCAGTTCATTCATGAATCGGTTGTAAACAGCCATTTTCTGCTCGTCATTTTCAATCTCTTCAATGCTATTTATCTTCAGTTGGGAGAATGCCACTTTTTCGCGAAGCTCATTGTCATCGTAGGTTCTCACCATATACGGATCGAATCCCAATACGTTGTGATCAGGGATTCCGTTGGCGATGGTGTATTTATGAATCATGTCGCCGAATATGGTTTCGGTCATGATTTCATGCTTGGCGTTTTCTTTGAAGACTGGTGTGCCCGTGAAGCCGAAAAGCAAAGCTCTTTTGAACGTGTTCTTGATACCTATCAGCATATCGCCGAACACACTACGATGACATTCGTCTATGATGAATACCAATCGTTTACGGTCTATCAAATCAATGTCGTCCTGCGAAATATCTTTCCCGGCCTTGATGTTCGACATCTTCTGAATAGAGGTCACAATCAGGCGGTCGTCGTTATCCGTACTTTTGAGTTTGCTCAACAGGATGGCTGTATTCTGCGTATCTTGAATCGCTTCGTCTTCTCCCGCAAAGCCACGGTATTCGTCCAACGATTGCACGCTCAGTTCGATGCGGTCTAATAAGAATACTACTTTGTCGGCATCGCCGGAATTGGCAATGAGCTGTGCCGACTTGAAACTGGTCATGGTCTTTCCGGAACCGGTGGTATGCCACACGTATCCGCCAAGATGCTGATGAGTATCCCAGTTGGTTTTATGCGTTATGTCACTGATTTTGCTGGCTGCAAAATACTGATAGCTGCGAAGTACTTTCAGTGTCTTGTCCTTATCGTCGGCAATGGTATAATAACCGATTAGCTGATGCGCCATAGGGATGCTGAGCAAATCGGATACAATTCGTCGCCAGTCTCGTATGACGGTGTTATTAAAGTCTTCCCAATGGAAATAGAACTCTGGCTTGAAATTCTCTTCTTTTCCCGGATTGGCAAAATAGAGTGTCTCTTCCGGAGTCATGGCCACGAAAATCTGTACCATCTTGAAGATGCCGTTGCTGAATACCCCTTCGTGGGTATAACGCTTAATCTGGAAGGTAGCCTGACTCACATCTACTTTGGAACGCTTCAGTTCGATATGAATTACCGGCATGCCATTGATGAGCAACATCACATCGCCACGTCGATCTCCGCCTAACGGGTGCGAAGCCTTGAAACGAGGTTGGCGGGCAATCTGGTAGCGACTTTGTCCGGCACTGATTTCACGTGCATCGAAAATCTTCAGATAGACTTCCTTACCGTAATTATTTGTATCGGCAGGGTTGTCGCGTTTGATGCATACCTGTCCACCATTGATAAACATATTCATGGCGTATGGGCTGTCGCACAGATTCACCTGATCGAGGATTTGACGCATCTCGCTTGTGGTAAGCGGATAATTCCCCAATTTATTGATGTCACGGTTGTTGTCAAAGAGAATCTTGGCCCAGTTCTGAATCAAATCTTCTTCTGTGGGTTGTACAAGGACTTCCTTTTCCCAACCGTGATGGGGGAGAAGGTCGACCAAGGCTTGTTCAAACTGGCTTTCTTTGACGAAATATTGTATGTCGTTTATATTATCCATATTTACTTCATTAAAGGTTTTAATGATATTTTATACAAACATTTTATCCAGACAAGCTGACTTGATTTGTTTTAGCTTTTCAAGGCGTTGGGCTTGGAGAGAGATTTGTTTGTCAAGATTACAGAAATAGGATGCGATTTTTTGCTGCTCCAATAAATCTTTTGGATAAATTATATTAATGTCTAAAAAATCTTCAGCACTAATATTAAGTAATCCATGATTTCTTGCACCCTCTTCAGCTCTTTTTGCTATTTCATGATGCCATAGAGTTGTATTAAAGAATATGACTAAATAATCAGATAAAATAGAAGTATTTTGTTTGTTCAATGCAAATACTATATATAAAGTTGATAATACTCCCGTGTCAAATTTATCAAGTCTTTTTATTGATCCATATGGAAAGCCATTAGAATAGCTTTTGTTGTATGCAAATTCTCCATTTTTAATAAGATAGTATCCACTAATATTTGAACTAGCAACTATGTTATTAAAATATGTAAGTTGAGAAACTAAGCCTTCAATAGCAGAAAGGGTTAAAGGAGTAAACGATTCTAAATTTTTATTTTTCCTTGTAATTCTACTTGCTATATTACAAAGTTTTTCTTTTTCCCATTCTCCTTCAAATCCTTTAAATCTTACTTTAGGTACGGTTTCTCCTTCTTGTGGGAACATAGATTGTAGGCTTGCGGCTTTAATGCGTTTTAAGGATACGAGATGTAATGTAGATTCTTCTATTAAATCATCAAGATTTTCAAAAACTTTGCAAATTTGATTTTGTTCTTTAGTATTATTAGGATGAATAATAGGCATCTTTACAAATTTATCATCTGATATAGAAAGTCTATCAAAACGAGCTCCACAGTTACCGCTCAATTTCATAAATCGATGCCATTTCTTTGTTTTATAATAATAACAAAGAAAGTCTTTATTTATACCATTTATTTTGAATACTAAATATAGAGGTGACATTATGCCTGTATAACCAAGTCTATTTCGATTAATTGGACCTACAGGAGCAGATACTGAGACTCGTGGGTTATATACAAAATCATCAGGTTCGACTATGAAATACCCACCTATATTATTACTATTTGTTACATCAAAATCGAAATAGTCAAGTTGGCCAATAATACCATATTCTGCAGAATTGGTAAGGACTGCAGAATATTTTAATTTTCTATTCTTAGATGTTACTTTAGTAAAAAAATCTTCCAATAGATTTTCAGACCACTCCTCATCAAACTCTTTAAATCTAATTTCTGGTACATTCATACACTTACTCCTTTCCACCATTAATCAACTCATTAAGTCCCAAAATAGCAAACCCATCTCCGGTCAGTTCATTAATAAGACCAGACAATTCTTTTTGAGATTTTGCCAAATCCTCATTCAACTGCTTATAACTTACGGCATATTTTTTACCTAATGCACGCACTTTGTTCTCAAAAGTAGATAAGACCTCAGCAAGCGTTTCATCAATACCTTTGACAATCGGGCCAATCCATTTTTTGTGCAAGAACAGAGAATTTTCTTCGTCTGAAAGGTTCTCTATCGCTTCTACCGTTTTGTCGATAAGAGTCTGCTTTGCCTCCTTGATTTGTTTGTTCTTGTTTTTCTGTTCCTCCCAAAGTTTGACAATCTTTTTCAGTTTCTCTTTAGTTTCTGCTTCCACCTCATCCTTTTTGGCTTTTGCTCCCGCAATAATGGCTTTCTTATCAAAAGTATTTTCCTTTTCACTATCCAAATAAGCCTCAGACTCCTCTTCCGAGAAACCTTCACGGATTTCATCCAGTTCACCGGAGATTTCTTCTACTCGCATCTGCAAATCGGCAATTGCTTTCAAATCGTCCTGGAATTTCTCCTGTTGTACCAATTCAAAAGGAATAATGTGGCCTTTCAAACCATCCGGTACTTCAATTTCTTCGTCGCCTTTCTTTACCAGTTTGTAAGCAGGTTCAACCACTCTTACCGCTTCAATACCTTCCTGCTGTATGGTCTCAATGTCGTTGGTAATACCCTGCCAGTTGTCAGCCAACGCCTGATAGGCTGCATATTTGTCGATGAGAGGTATCCCATGTAAACGGGCAAAAATATCATCGGATATGGCATCCAATTCTTTTGGGGGATTTGCAGTCGCTATCTGATCAATCAGCCGATGATGAACACTATCGGCAAAACCATCGAAAGCCCGTGCAAACCTCTGCTGGAAGGCTCTTACGTCTGCATTCTGTTCTATAACCGATTGAGTATCTCCGGTCTTCAACTGAGAATAAGGTTTGTCTGCATCCGCTACAAACAATTCCTCACGCAAAGAAGGAAATGTGTCCCAATATTTTTGAAGTTCGTCAATCTCACTGTGAGGGATGCCTCCGAACATGGTGGCATAGATATCAAATTTTTCTACTGGCTCGCTGGAATCTACATAACGAGGAATATTTAGATTGTAACCGTTTCGACGGATTTCATCACGAGACACTGTACGGGAATATCCGGGAATCGTTTTGCGGTCGCGTACCGTATCGGCAATACGTTTGATATCACATTCGCGCAGCTTGTTGTTTTTCCCTTCCTTTACAAAACCCTTCGAGGCATCAATAATCAGCACATCGTCATTGCCACGATGCTGTTTGAGCACCATGATGAGAGTAGGGATACCTGTACCAAAGAAGATATTGGCCGGCAGTCCGATAATGGCATCGATGTTGTTCTTCTCAATCAAGTTACGACGTATTTTGCCTTCCCCTTCGCTATTTTCATCGGCATCGCCACGGAAGAGAACTCCATGAGGAAGTACAATTGTCAGGATGCCGTCTGGTTTAAGGTGATGGAGCTCATGAAGCAGAAAGGCGTAGTCAGCTTTGCTTTTAGGAGCTACACCATAATCCTTGAAACGCGGATCCAGTTCACGGTCGTTGGCATCCCACTGTTGCGAATATGGAGGATTGCCGACAACGGCATCCACGTACAGCGGTTTGCCGATGTCACCACCGTCGGTCTGCAAAGGCCAGTCCTCTTCCAGAGAGTCAGCACAACGGGTATTTATATTATCCGGTTTGATACCACGCATTACCAGGTTCATACGGGTTAGGTTGTAAGTGTTTTCTTTCAACTCCTGTGCATAGTATTTCACCTTGTTCTTGTCCTCGATATGACGCCCAATCGATTTACCGATGGTAATCAACAAGGAACCTGAACCGCTTGTAGGGTCATAAATTTCAATTTTGTCTTTATTCTTATGGTGTTCAGCCACAATTTCAGACATCAAGATAGCCACCTCGTGAGGTGTATAGAATTCTCCGGCCTTTTTTCCGGCATTGGCTGCAAAGTTACTGATGAGGTATTCATATACATACCCCAGCACGTCATAGTCCTGACTTCCATCGGTAGGTATATCTTTTATCAGCTTGATCAAATTCTTCAGTGCACTGTTTGTGAGGCCGTATTTTCGCCCAATTTACTCAATCCGGCCTGTAATGTCTTGAAGATGTTTTCATAGACATGTTTATAATGAGGGCTGATCAGGCGGTCGAAGCTGTTGAGTGCTCCGCTCAAGTCGGCTACACTAAATTCAGAATTGGGCTTCAGCCAGGTACCAAACAGATTTTTGTATTCAATGAAGTAGCCGATGTTGTTTCTGCAATACTCCATCATCATGACTGCTTCTTGATTCTCATGATCTTCTACAAGTGTCACGATATCTTCATCAGTCCATCCGATACTTTTCAGATAGTTCACTTCGTTGTCTGACAGGAATTTATAGAAAATCAAGCCAAGAATATAATCTTTGTATTCGTTGGCTTCTATCTTGGAGCGCATCTTGTTGGCAGATGCCCATATCTTATTGGCAAGTTGTTGTTTGTTCATAAAATCAATTTTGAAATTAGCTTACTCTATATGAAAATATCATAAGCAAAGGTGTAAATAAAGAATGCAGACATTCTGCATTTATTGGGAATACTTAATATATAGGAATCTCATTCATCAGACTCTCTTAGCAGGTCCTTAACCTCCACGTTAAGTACTTTAGCTATTTGAAGTAGCATTTCCAAACTAGGTTGTGCCGTATTAGTACACCATTTGGAGATGGTAGCAGGATCTTTCCCCACTTGCTCTGCCAGCCATTTATTGGTCTTTTCCTTCTCGGCTAGCATCACCTTGATTCGGTTTATTTTTTTATTAGACATATCTCATCTTTAATTAACAATTATACAAATATAGTCTTTTTACCTAAAAGAGCAATTGAGTTTTGATTAATAATTAGCTGTAAAAGGAAATTTTATTGCGTATAATTCAATTTTTTACGGTATTATGGCCGAAAACAATGTATCTAAGAGATTTTGATTAAAATAAATTGTTTACTTTTGAAGTATAGACAATCTTAAAATTGATTTTCATGAATGATAATATTGAATATGAGAAATTTACTCAAGAAATTTATAATGAGATTTTGAAGAATTTGTATGTAAAGAATATAGAAGTTAAGCATAATGTGAAATTGACGGGAAAGTCAGGCCAGAAGCATCAAATAGATGTGTACTGGGAGTATCAATATGATAATACCACATTTAAGATTGCAATAGAATGTAAGAATTATAACCACACGGTATCTATTGGTAAAGTGAGAGACTTTTTTGGAGTCCTTTATGATTTGGAAGATGTAAAAGGCATAATGGTTACCAAGAAGGGATATCAAGAAGGGGCAAAGAAATTTGGCGAGCATTACGGAATTGATTTAATGGAATTAAGAGAACCGGAAGAGGGAGAGGCTATTGTTGCTGAAACCACATTAACTATTGATAGTTCTGTTAGACATAGACTTTTTCAGGTTGATGAAGATTGGGCTAAAGCACATGATTTTAATATCCAATTATATAAAAAACGACTGGACTGTTTGAGTCTTTCGCCTAGTAGCAACAAATGGATTAATGCAATCCATATTCCTTTAACAACTAAAGAAAATAAGATTAGAAATGCAAAAGATGAGATTATTACAGATATACAGAAATTAGAAGAAGAATTACCTGAAAATTGCGAACAAAATAAAGACTATGTATTTCCATTTGACGATGCTTATATAAAAACAGATTGCGGAAATATCAAGATTAAAGAAATCAAGTTTGAATATGAGAATCATACAGAAACAAAACAGATTAAAATTGATGCACAAAACATAACCAAGGCAATACTTAAAAATACGATTAGTAAGGAGGTACAGTTAATAGGGAAAACATATATGGACTATAAGTCCCAAATGAAGTAGTTTGTTCTTTACTTTGTTGTATGTTATTTATAAAAATTCGGACTGAATAATATCGAAGGACAACTGTACTTTCCCTCTCTATTAACGGCAAATAATGGATTTACAAAATAAAAAAGGAGAGGAAAACCTCTCCTTTTTTAAAAATCTACATTATACCTCCAACTCCTTTAACGGCAACCCATAATTATATTGTCTGAAAAATCCTCTGTGGATAAGTTTCAGACCAAGGGTCTGATAATACTTGTAGTCATCATCCTCGGTGCAGAGGTATTTGTAACCATAGCGTGGGGCGTACTCCTTGAAGAAGCGGGCAAGGTCTTTCAGGTTTTCTTGCTGGTTCCGTTTGAAGTTGCCGCGCACAATGATAATGCTCCAGTCGGGGATGCTACCAACACCACAACTGTATTCCCAGAAACGGATGTATAAATCCATTTCGCCTACATGGACAGAAACACAAATGCCATTGGCGTTGTGCATGACGGAACAGCAGTTTCTGTAACCGAACCTTTCACATAAATAGAGATTGAAATCGTAAATAAAATCGGAATAGTTCATAATAATTTGAATTTTGATGGTTAATAAAAAATTGATTATAGACTGAAACCTCGCTTGCGTTTCGGTTTCTTTTTCTTCTTTTTCAGCCGGTTAGCCTGTATCGCTTCCTCCGTATCATAATCCGTAGGAGAGGGTGTGAACAATCCCAGACTGATGCCAGAATGATTCTCCTGCTGGTATTCAGGACGAGGTTCCTCGCGTATGGTTTCTGCCTGTGCCTGACGCTGGCTCACGGTAGCAGAAAGAGCGTTATATCTCAATTCCTGGTCGATGT
>UMCK01030994.1_pt1 | contig 17852 bp, 8 predicted proteins | sample 1964121 | NCBI WGS metagenome assembly UMCK01 (sample SAMEA4835957, study PRJEB28245) | human gut metagenome | biome: gut microbiome; material: fecal sample | place: Denmark | collected 2008 | reverse complement strand
TTCGACCCTCTCGACACCCTTTTCGCGATTGAGTTGGTGACACTGGCATAGTGTGCCCGCGTGTTTATCCGCGAAAAAGCTGCGGAACAGCTCAATAAACAGGCGTGTGCGCTGCGAAGGTTTCCAAAGGGCGACCGCAAAGCCCTTTGTTCGCGCCCGCAGGCGCGAAATCCATGCTTCAAGGATGCGCTTTACGCATTTTTGATACAGACAGTCTACGCAAAGTAAGGCTGTCACAGAATATTAAGGGAGGTTTTTTCATGAAGAAGCTGACTGCTCTCCTGCTCGCCATCGCAATGATGGTGACCTGCACCCTGTGCGCTGTCGCCGAAGACGGCAAGACGTACATGGCTGTCTGCATCGCGTCCGAGCCTGATACGCTTCCCGGCGCTGAACTCCGCTGTGGACGGCGCGACGATGGTCGCTCACCTGTTCGCAGGCCTGTCCACTTGGGCGCAGACCGACGACGGCAAGCTGGAAATCCTGCCGGACTGCGCGGTGGAACTGCCGGATCCGGTGGTCAATGACGACGGCACGGTGACGTACACCTACACGCTCGTTGACGGCCTGAAGTGGTCCGACGGCAAGGAGCTGACCGCGAAGGACTTCGAGTTCGCGTGGAAGCGCGCTGCTTCCTCCGAGCTGGGCGCGGACTATGGCTACATGTTTGAAGTCATCAAGGGCTACACTACGGACGGCTCCGACCCCAAGGCGGAAAACCTCGCTGTGACCGCCGTGGACAACAAGACCCTGACCGTTACCCTGAACAACCCCGTTGCCTACTGGAACGAGCTGCTCGCCTTCCCGGCGTACATGCCCGTCCGTGAGGACGTCGTCGCCAACGAAGCGTGGGCGACCGATCCTTCCACCTACATCGGCAATGGCCCGTACACCATGACCGCGTGGGAACACAACAGCAAGATCACCCTGACCAAGAACCCCTACTATCATGCGGTGGACAAGGTCACGATGGACGAGCTGGACTTCTACCTCTCCGACGACGCGAACAACATGCTGGCGAACTTCCAGAAGGGCGACTGGCAGCTGATCGACGACGTTCCCACCTCTGAAATCGCTTCCCTGAAGGAACAGTATCCGACGGAATTCGTTATTGCCGGCCAGATTGGTACCTACTATGTCTGCTGGAACATCAACGAAGAAATCCTGCCCGCTGACGTGCTCGCGAACATGACCCCCGAAGAAGCGGAAGCGGCGCGCGCAGAAGTCCGTCGGGCGATTGGTCTGCTGTTCGACCGCAACTACATCGTTGAAGAAATCGGTCAGGCGGGTCAGGTGCCTGCGTCCAGCTTCGTTCCGATGGGCATGACCGATGCGGACGGCTCTGAGTTCTACAAGAACGCGGGCCATGTGGAAGGCATCACCGGCTACTACGACGTGACCGACGATGAAGACGTCTACATGGCGAACTTCGACAAGGCGGTTGAAACCCTGAAGAAGTACTACACCTACGACGAGGCGAACGCCGTCTTCACCAACTTCCCGTCCCTGACCTACCTCTACAACACCTCCGAAGCCCACAAGGCGATTGGCGAATACCTCCAGAGCGCGGTTTCTGCGGTCGGCATCACCATGAACCTGACCAACCAGGAATGGAACACCTTCCTGAACACCCGTAAGTCCGGCGACTACTCCATTGCCCGCAGTGGCTGGATTGCCGACTACAACGACCCGATCTGCTTCCTCGACATGTGGGTGACCGGCTCCGGCAACAACGACGTGCAGTACGGCAAGGGCGCGAATGCGGATCTGAAGATCTACAACCTCGACCTGACCCCCTACGGCTATGACGTGAAGGTGGAGAACGGCACTTGGGCGGAAACCTATGACGTGCTGATTTCTGCTATCAAGAGCTGCACCGACAGCGCGAACCGTTATGCCATGATGCACATCGCGGAAGATATGCTGATGGATACCGGCTGCATCGTGCCGCTGTACTACTACACCGACATCTACATGATCGACGACTCCGTGCATGGCTTCTTCTCCAACCCGCTGGGCTACAAGTACTTCATGCACTGCACCATTGCCAAGTAATTCCATCTCGGTTTGGACAAATCCACGGGCGAATCGGCTTCAAAACCGGTTCGCCTTTTTTTCGCATGTTGGAAAGATGTACTTTGCCATCCTTGGCAACCGATATTTCCTGCCTTGGAAAGGTACATTCGGCGGAAAACATGCGCGAATTGACGGGAAATCTGCGTGAATGCAGGAATTTTCAGCAGGAAAAGGGCAGGGAAACGTCCAATTAATCCATTGAATGGCGGTGGTAAACAGCGCTTGCCAATGGTATACTGAAACCAGAAGGGCGATTTCTATGGGAAAAAAGCCCGCGGAAGCTATCAGCAAGGAGGAAGCAGCATGAAGCGAATCGCACGATGGAGCACCATTTTCCTGCTCTTATGCAGCATCATTTGGGCGGGTACAGCATCGGCGGCCATGATTGTGGAAAACAACATGAGTGCGCTGAACACACTGAACACCATCAACAAGAACCAGACACCACAGGGCAAGGACTCGGCGCTGGAGCGGCTGGCGAAAGAAATCGGCGCTGGCATGTGGGACAATACGGACTTGGATGACCCGGCGTTTCAGGAGAACATCAAGCAGTTTGGCATCACCGTGTTGAATAAGGACACGCAGCCGCCGGAGTCCTTCATCGGCGACGCGATTTTTGACCATCTGGGCGACACAGAGTTCAATGCGCCGGAAATGAACGGCAATCTGCTGATTCTCGGCGGGCTGAACGCCAATCTGCCGTCCGGCAAAATCGACCGCCTGTATGTGCTGTCGGACGAGGACGTACGGCTGAACATCGGCGCGGCGGCAGATGTTCAGGAGCTGATTCTGGGCGCATCGGGGAATGTGTCGCTGAACGGCGAGGGCAATGTCCGCTCCACCATCGTGGTGGACAAGCCGATGAATCTCGATATCGGGATTGCGACGAACCTCGTGAACCTGACGGATGACCCGCTGCCGACGGGCGATATTGTGCTGAATCCGGGCAAGAACGCGCTTGTGCCGGGGCAGAAGCTGTATATGGGCAGCGAGCTGAAGGTGGAGAAGAAAATCAGCCTGACCGTGCGCTTCCGCCTTGTTGACCAGAGCGCCAAGGACATGCAGCTGGAAACGGCGGATTGGGACGGCGCGCTGCTGACCGAAGCGACGGTGCAGTACACGGGCGACAGCTGCCCGATGGGCGCGGTCAACATGATGGACAGCATCGAGGCGGCGTTTGCGGAGAAGTATCCGGATTTGCAGGAGCAGTATGTGCTGCTGCCGGAAATGCGCAGTGCAGACCCGTGGAGCAAGGTCTACCGCCTGAATGACGGAAAATCCTGCTTTGCCGCGACGGAAAACTGTGTCTATCTCTCCCGCACGGGCGACGTTGTGTTCCCGCTGACGGATGACAGCACGCTGGTGGCGGAATTCCCGGTGTACGTCTACCGCTATGGCGAGCAGGACGGGCGCATCACCTACCGCGTTCGCATCAGCGGCGCGCGCCCGGATTACTTCACGCCGAGCCTGACCCTGCGCAGCGGCGCCGTAGCGAACTTCACCTTCGATGAGGAGCGCGGCGAGTGGGTGACGCAGCTCAAGCGCAGCGACTTCGGCGCGGACGAGCGCGACATCATTCACCTGACGGGACTGCGCGGCGAAAAAACCAACGCATTCCTGACCGGAACAGGCCGCGAAGAAAGGCGCATCGTTACGCTGACGTGGACGGCGGACACACAGCGCACGACTATCGACGCGCAGAACGTTGTCTGGGACAGCGACCGCGCTGCCGAAGGCAACGACCTGCTGTGCTGCGCCGGCGAGCTGGTGTCGGTCACGATGCAGCCCGCAGCGGGCTATCGCGGCATCCACGCTTCCCTGAGCGACCCGGCTGTTTCCTTGAGCATCAGCGAGGGGAACGACGCGGCTTCCTTCCTCATGCCCTATGCGCCGCTGACCTTGACGCTGACGGCGGACAAGCTTTATACCGTCACGCTGGACGCAAGCGGCGGCGATCCGATCCGTCCCATCCAGTACACGGTGGAATCGGAAGCGTTCCTGCTGCCGACCCCGGTGCGCACGGGCTATATCTTCCTCGGCTGGACGGGCGAGGGCATCACCGAACCGCAGAAGACCATGGAAATCCCGCAGGGAAGCACGGGCGACCGCACTTACACCGCGAATTGGCAGGTGATTGAATACACCGTCACGCTGGACGTAAGCGGCGGCGATCCGCTTGATCCCATTACCTACACGGTGGAAACGCCTGTCATCCTGCCTACGCCGACCAGCACGGGTTATACGTTCCTCGGCTGGACGGGCGAGGGCGAAACCACGCCGCAGCCAACGGTTGTGCTGCCGAAGGGGACAACGGGCGATAAGGCGTATACCGCGAACTGGAAGGTAATCACCTACACCATCGCGCTGGGCGCGAACGGCGGCGAGGATCTGGCCGCGATTTCCTACACGATAGAATCCGACCCGATTAAGCTGCCGACCCCGGAGCGCAAGGGCTACGAGTTCAAGGGCTGGGTAGGCGATGATATCGACGGCGCGCAGACGGAGGTTATCATCCCGACGGGTTCGACAGGGGATAGGACGTATATCGCACTTTGGCGGGTTATTGCGTACTTCATCGAACTGCGCCAAAGCAGCGGCAACTGGATGCAGAACATCCCCTACACGGTGGAGGAAGAAGTCAAACTGCCAATTCCGACCCGCGAGGGCTACGAGTTCATCGGCTGGGTGGGCGAGGATATCATCGACGCGCAGATAAATGTGACGATTCCGCGCGGCTCGACGGGATTCAGGCTGTATGCCGCGCACTGGGCGCTGGAGAACTACACCATCACGCTGGATACGAGCGGCGGCAACGCGCTGGATAATATTCGCTACACGGTGAAATCCGACCCGATTATCCTGCCGACCCCGACCCGCAACGGCTACGAGTTTGTCGGCTGGACGGGCGAGGGCATCACGACGCCGCAGACAAGCGTCAAAATTCCGACGGGTTCGACGGGAAACAAGGCGTATACCGCAAACTGGAAGGTGATTGAATACACCATCACACTGGACACGAACGGCGGCCCAGCCGTGTCTCCGATAAAATACACCGTGGAGGATTCCTTCACCCTGCCGTACCTTCTCCGTCCGGGCTACGAATTTGTCGGCTGGACCCTCGATGGCAGCGGTATGATCCCTGCCATGCCGCTCATTATCTACCATGGCACAACCGGCGACCTCCGTTACAAGGCGGAGTGGCGTTTGGCGGAGTACACCATCACCATGGATTTGAACGGCGGCAGCGGTCAAGAAAAGATGGTTTACACCATGACGGATGAGGAGTTCGAGCTGCAAACCCCGACCCGCAACGGCTACGAGTTTGTCGGCTGGACGGGCGAGCGCATCACGACGCCGCAGACAAGCGTCAAAATTCCGAAGGGTTCGACGGGGAACAAGGCGTATACCGCAAACTGGAAGGTGATCAGATATACCATCACACTGGTCACGAACGGCGGCGCAGTCATAGCTTCGATACGCTACACCGTGGAGGATTCCGTCACCCTGCCCATCCCTCCCGACCGTCCGGGCTACGAATTTTCCGGCTGGACCCTCGATGGCAGCGGTCTGTTCCCTTCAACGCCGATGATTATCCCCAAAGGCTCAACCGGCGACCGCATTTACAAGGCGGAGTGGCGTGTGGCGACGTACACCATTACCTACGTGAGCCACGGCAAAGCATATAATTGGGTTCAATACACCATCAACAACCAAGTTTATTTCGGGACACCGGAAGAAGACCCGTCCTACTACCTCCCGGGCTATACCTTTGTAGGTTGGAAAATCGACGGCGTAGAAGGAACGCCGCGCTCCTACATGCTGCCCAAGGGCTCGTATGGCAATCGAACGGCGACCATGCTTTGGGAGCCAATTCCGTAAGCGTAAACAAGGAGAACAAGGAGGGGCTGCGCATTGGACTACCTCAGCGTAAAGGAAATAGCGGAGCTGTGGGGCGTTTCCATCCGCATGGTGAATTACTACCTGAATACCGGGCGGATTCAGGGGGCAATCCGGAAATCGGGCGGGTGGCTGATTCCGGCGAATACGCCGCATCCGGCGGATTTGCGCAAGAGCGGGCAGCGCGGGCAGGAAAAAATCCCCCCGCGGATGGCCAAGTGCTATATGCCGCTGATTTCCCGCCCGTGCGACAACGGCTTCCAAAATCTCCTGCTGACCATGAACGACGAGGAGGAACGCGACATCGCCCGCGCCCTGCACCACTATTTCCGCGATGAGCACGAGGAAGCCCGCGAAATCAGCGAGAAATACCTGACGAGCAAGTGCCCCGAAATCCGCCTGTCCGCGCTGATTACCAACACGATGGCGATGCTGCAGACGGGGGATGCCGCCAAGTGCCGCCGGAATCTCGAAATGATTCAGCGGGACGGACAGCGCGCAAACGACGATTCGTGGCGGCTGTACAGCAGCATTACCGACGCGCTCATCAGCGTGTTCTTCCACTCCGAGAAGCTCGACTTGACCCCTATCCGCCCCGCTATCGGTATTCTTCCGCCCGGAATGCAGTATTTCGCCATGTACGCCATCGCCCACGCGCTCTACATCCGGCGCGAATACGAACACGCGATGGGCATTGCCGAATCCGCCCTGCTGATGGCGGGCACGCGCTACCCCATTGACAGCATCTACCTCAACATCGTCCTGTGCATGATTTGCATGAGCCTGAAGCAGGATGAACGCGCGGAGCAGAAGTTCGATGCCGCGTGGAGCATCGCCAGCCGCGAGGGGTACATCCACCCGTTTGTGGAGCATCACGGCATTTTGCAGGGGCAGGTGGAGCGCGCGCTGCGCAAGCAGGAGCCGGAAACGTACAACAAGATTGTGCAGTCGGTCTACCGCTTCAGCCGCGGGTGGATGAAAATTCACAACCCCGTGTCGACGCTGCAGGTGACCGACGCGCTCACACCCTACGAGTTTTCGATTGCCATGCTTGCCGCGAAGGGACGCAGCAACAAGGAAATCGCCGCGCTGATGGGCGTTTCCGTCAACACGGTGAAGTCGTACATGGAGAGCATCTTTGAGAAGCTGCAAATCTCCAGCCGGAATGAAATCGACGCGTATGTGAATCGGTAATATCAACAAAAGCACGCACTCCGAATGTGGACATGCAAGTCTTGCGGCTTAGAAAACACGAAGGAAGCGCGCTACTGCCAACACTGCGATGGATACAGGTGAATAAAAATCAGCCGCGACGAGCATATTCACTCGTCGCGGCTGTGTTTATCTATGCGCTTCCTTATTCTGATACATCCGCGCGTCCGCCCGCGCCAAGGACTCCGCCAAATCATCCGTTGACGGATTAAAATGCGAACAGCCTACCGATACCGTCGGCAGAACCGGATTCTCCGCCCGCGCCGCATCCATCAGGTGCTGGAAAATCTCCGTCATGGTGTTGTATTGCGCGTTCCGCCGCGTCAGTATTACGCAGAACTCGTCGCCGCCGATGCGGAAGCACGTCCCGTAATTCCCGTACGCGCGGCGGATGCAGCCGGCAATCGTCCGCAGGCAGGCGTCGCCCATCAAGTGCCCATGGCAGTCGTTGACGTCCTTGAAGCGGTCAACGTCGAACATCAGGATGGTAGCAGGCACGCGCAGGCGCGCCAGATAATGCTCGTAGCCCAAGCGGTTGACAAGCTGCGTCAGCCCGTCGGTTTGCAGCACCATGTCGCTGGAGAATTTCGACATCATCAGCGCACCGCAGCTGATGGTAATCCAGTCGATTTTGACCGTCGGCAGGAACAGCTGCACCATCAGCCCTAACAGCACGAACAGCGTCGCGAGCATCAGCTGTGTGCCGCCGGTGTACTGGTAGGCGCGGCAGGCGAACCAAATCTGCACGAGGAAGAACACCATGCTGCCCCCGTAGGCGAGCATGTAGAGCACGTAGAGCAACCCGTGGTGATAGAAATTCTGCCCATCGACATAGAATATCAGCCCTGTGAACGCCGAGAGCAGCACCAGCAGCGCGTGGAAGCCCGCAAGGCACAGCAGCCTGTGTACCACTTTCCGCGGGCAGGGATGGATGACGCAGCCCGCGAACAGACCGATTAGCGGCGCAAGCGAAAGTTCGATGGTCTTGACGGCGATATGCAGCGGAATTAGCGCGGGCGGCGTGCCATCCATCTGCACGCCCGACCACTCACACAGCGCGCAAATGGCGATGGTGGCGTACAGGCCGCCGCAGAGCAGGTTTCGGATCTTGGATTGGCTGATGTCGCCGCGCAGGGAGAAGAGCATAATCGCCATGGCGAAGACGCTGAGAGCAATATTTGCCGTGTATAATTCATTCATGCTGATTGTGGAGGCGGTTGACAAGCAATCGCGGCAGATAAGTTTGAAAAGGGCAAATTCCCCCTTCTTATAATAATGATACCACGAAAAAAAGAGGATGAAAAGTTGGTTACATAGGGAAAATTGCAAATGTGGCAGATTTCAACAAATGCGGGGAAATGGTTACATGGCGCGTCTCCCATCCCCACGAAAAAAGGGACTGACCGAAGCCAGTCCCTTTGATGATTATTCGTATTCGCAAACGCTTGCCCAGCGGATGAGCAGGTCGCGCTCTTCGGGCTTGCCCTTGAGGGACTGGCTCGCGGCGACGATCGGAATCCACTGCTGGACGTACTGCTTGGCGGTGTCGCTCTTCTTGCAGAAGAGGGAGAGGTACTTCTCCGCCAGCGCTTCCTTGCCTTCCAGGACGAAGAGCAGGTAGGTGCGGGCGACATCAGCGGACGCATTGCCCTGCGTGGCATGCGACCAGTCGAGGATGTACCACTGTCCGTCGGGGGCGATGATAATGTTGGACGGGTTGAAGTCGCCGTGGCAGACCTTCTTGTGGACGTGCATACTCGCCAAGCGGGTGTGCAGCTCGTAGCGGGTGGTCGCGTCGAGGTCGGTGGCGGAAATCTTGCGCTGCATCTTCTCCGTCAGGCTGTTGAGCATCGGGCAGGTGCAGGCGTGAACTTTCATCTGAATGTCCACAAACAGGTTCAGGTACTCGTCTTCCTTTTCCGGATGCGCCGCCATCAGCGCCGCCAGCGTGTCGCCTTCAACGAACTCCGTCGTAATCGCCCACTGACCGTTCACCGTGTCAACAGCAAGGAGCTTCGGAATCGGCAGGCCCGTCTCTTCCACGCGCGCCGTGTTCAGCGCTTCGTTCAGAATGTCCGCCTTGCTGTACCCTTCGGCAAACACCTTGATGGCCTTGGCGCCGTCGCGGTAAATCTTCTTATTCTCCCGTTCGGCAATCACATGCGTCAAATCCATAGGGAAACCTCCTTCTATATGGTTCATGTTTATTGGGGGAGAGGCGCCAGAGGCTCTGCCTCTGGACTCCGCAAGGGAGTTCCTCCCTTGACCCTTCCGCGCGATTGAGTTGGTGACGACTGCTTACTTCTTCCGCGTGTTGATTGGGGGAGACGACCTCATCATGAAGTCGATATTTGTCCTAAATATCTATTCGCCGCCCAAATGCGACATTCCTGCAAGCAGACAAAATTTTTTTTGCTCAAAAATGCCCGGCCCAGCAGAAGCATTCCTGCCAAGCCGGGGAGAATGGCACATTACTCGCCGTAGTATGCCTTGAGGTACATTTCCTTGATTTCGCTGATGAGCGGGTAGCGCGGGTTCGCGCCGGTGCACTGGTCGTCGAACGCCTGCTCGGACATTTCGTCCAGCGTCGCGAGGAACTTCTCCTCGTCCACACCGTAGTCGCGAATCGTGTTCTTGATGCCGACGCGCTCCTTCAGGGCATGGATGTTGCGAATGAGGTTCTCCACCGTCTCGTCGTCATTCGCACCCTTGAAGCCGAGGTACTCGCCGAATTCGGCGTAGCGGCGCTTCGTGTGCGGATAGGCGTACTGCGGGAAGGTGCCCATCTTCGTGGGAACCTCCGCGCTGTTGTAGCGGATGACCAGCTCAATCAGCAACGCGTTGGCGATGCCGTGCGGCAGGTGATGGAACGCGCCCAGCTTGTGCGCCATGGAGTGGCAGACGCCGAGGAACGCGTTCGCGAACGCCATGCCAGCCATCGTGGCGGCGTTGCCCATCTTTTCGCGGGCAACCGGCTCGTTCTGACCGTTGTCGTAGCACGCGGGCAGATACTCGAAAATCAGCTGAGCCGCCTGCTTCGCCAGACCGTCGGTGAAGTCTGTCGCCAGCATGGAGGCGTAGGCTTCCAGCGCGTGGGTCAGCGCGTCGATACCGGAGGCGGAGGTCAACCCCTTCGGCGCGGACATCATCATGTCAGCGTCCACAATCGCCATCTTCGGCAGCAGCTCGTAGTCCGCCAGCGGGTACTTCACGCCGGTGTCCTGATCGGTAATGACGGCGAACGGGGTGACTTCGGAGCCCGTGCCAGCAGAGGTCGGGATGGCGATGAAGTATGCCTTTTCGCCCATCTTCGGGAAGGTGTACACGCGCTTGCGGATATCCATAAAGCGCATCGCCATGTCGAGGAAGTCCACTTCCGGATGCTCGTACATGACCCACATAATCTTGCCGGCGTCCATCGCGGAACCGCCGCCGATGGCGATAATGCAGTCCGGCTGGAAGGAGGTCATCGCCTTGGCGCCTTCCTTCGCGCAGGCGAGGGACGGGTCGGGCGCAACATCGTAGAACGTGGTGTGGACGATGCCCAGCTCATCCAGCTTGTCGGTAATCGCCTTGGTGAAGCCGGATTTGAACAGGAACGCGTCGGTGACGATGAAGCAGCGCTTCTTGCCCATAACTGCCTTGAGTTCATTCAGGGCGACAGGCAGGCAGCCCTTCTTGAGGTAGACCTTTTCAGGCGCACGGAACCACAGCATATTCTCCCTCCGGATGGCAACAGTCTTGACATTCAGCAGGTGCTTGACGCCGACGTTCTCAGAGACGGAGTTGCCGCCCCAAGAGCCGCAGCCCAGCGTCAGCGACGGACGCAGCATGAAGTTGTACAGGTCACCGATGCCGCCCTGAGAGGAAGGCGTGTTGACGAGGATACGGCAGGTCTTCATGCGCGCGGCGAAGCGGTCAATCAAATCCTTGCGGGTGACGGCGTTCAGGTAGATAGAAGAGGTGTGGCCGTAGCCGCCGTCAGCAATCAGGTGTTCCGCCTTGTCGAACGCATCGTCGATGTCCTTGGCGCGGTACATCGCCAGTACGGGAGAGAGCTTCTCATGCGCGAACTCTTCAGAAATATCCACGGATTCGACTTCACCAATCAGCACCTTGGCGGTTTCCGGCACGTCCACGCCCGCGAGCTTGGCGATGGTGTGCGCCTTCTGACCGACAATCTTGGCATTCAGCGCGCCGTTGATGATGATGGTCTTGCGCACTTTGTCCAGTTCTTCGCCTTCGAGGAAGTACGCGCCGCGCTTGGCGAACTCCGCCTTCACCGCGTCGTAGATGCTGTCCAGCACGATGGTGGACTGCTCGGACGCGCAGATCATGCCGTTGTCGAACGTCTTGGAGTGCAGGATGGAGTTGACGGCCACCTTCACATCAGCAGATTCGTCGATAATCGCGGGCGTGTTGCCAGCGCCGACGCCCAGCGCAGGCTTGCCGGAGGAGTACGCCGCCTTGACCATGCCGGGGCCGCCGGTGGCAAGGATGATGTCGGCTTCCTTCATCGCCATGTTGGTCAGCTCCAGCGAGGGAACATCGACCCACGAGATGATGTCTTCGGGCGCGCCGGCAGCCACAGCGGCTTCCAGCACAACCTTCGCGGCGGCGATGGTGGACTTCTTCGCGCGCGGATGGGGAGAGATGATGATGCCGTTGCGGGTCTTGAGGCAAATCAGCGTCTTGAAAATGGCGGTAGATGTGGGGTTAGTGGTCGGGATGACCGCCGCGACAACGCCGATAGGTTCTGCAACCTTCATCATGCCGAATGCTTCGTCGCGCTCCAGCACGCCGACGGTCTGCGTGTCCTTGTAGGCGTTGTAGATGTATTCAGCGGCGTAGTGGTTCTTGATGACCTTATCTTCCACCACGCCCATGCCGGTTTCTTCCACCGCCATCTTCGCCAGCGGGATGCGCATGTTGTTCGCGGCGAGGGCAGCTGCCTTGAAAATCTTGTCCACCTGCTCCTGCGTGTAGGTCGCATAGACCTTTTGTGCCGCGCGGACGCGGGCGAGGGCCGCCTCGAAGCTCTCCACGTTATCGACGATCGGATACTCTTTCGCCATGATACTCTCTCCTTATGCTTCATCCGTCCTGCGGGGATGTGCCCGCGAACGGGGGATGTCGGTGTTTGTCGGGGTGACGAGAACAGTGTAGCAGATTGTTAAGCTCTTGTCAAGTGGCTGACACGATTTTAACGATATTTTTTTCACAATTTAATACGTTTTCGGAACGGGACGAATGGAATGGCGAATAAATGGACGAAGGATGCAAATACAAAAAGCGCTGTACAGTAAAAAAACAGCGGCTGAATGTCGAATTTGCTGTTCTTGCTTGAAAATGAGGAGAAGATGCGGTATAATGGGGTGGAAAAGCAAAGGAAGGGGAGGGGACGCGCGTGAACAATGAGGAGAAAGAGAAGGACGGGGCGACTTGTTGTCTGACGCTGCCCCTTAAATTGGAAAAATGGCAGTCCGACCATCTTGAAAAGCGTTTCGAGATTGCGCGGCAGCTGTATAATACGCTGGTTCATGCCGAGTTGAAAAGAATACATCGGATTGAGAGGATGCCGGAATATAGAGAAATTGAGCGGCTGATAGAAGCAACAACCGATAAGAAGGAAAAGTGGGCATTAAAGAATCAAAAGAAGCAGTTTTTGAGGAAAAACGGTATCAACAGAAACACCTTCACAACGGACATGAAGCGGTTATACAAGCATTTCAATGATAATATCGGCTCGAATGTGGCGCAGCATGGTATTGTCTCGCAAGTGTTGACTGCTTTTGAAAAGGTATACATTGAAAATCAAAGCGGTGAGGTGCATTTCAAGAAGCCGGGCGATCTCCGCTCTGTGCAGGGGTACTCGCAGAAGAAAAGTGGCGGCGTGGAGATTATGTTTCGGGAGGGCAAAATCATATGGAATCAGCAAGGAAATAATGACCGAAAAGGGGTTGCCAGAGAATTTCCGTTAAAACTATCGCCTGATAATTCCTATGAAGCCGAAATGCTGAAAAAACATGTGAAATATGTCCGCATTCTCCGAAATGAAGGAAAAACAAAGCCGCATTGGTACGCGCAGCTTGTTTTGGAGGGTACACCAGTGGCGAAATATGACCCGATAAGCGGTGCGCCAAAGCACCCAGTCGGGCATGGCGTCGTTGGCATCGACATTGGCACGCGAACGCTGGCATACTCGACCGATAAGGAGGTTAATCTGCTGGAATTGGCTGACCACGTGCAGAATATAGAGCAAGAAAAGCGGCGCTTGCAGCGCAAGATGGACAGAAGCCGACGCGCAACAAATCCGGAAAATTACAATCCGGATGGAACATTTAAGCGCGGCGTGAAGCTGACGCGGAACAAGTCCAAGCGATACAGACGGATTCAGCACCAGCTGGCAATGATTCAGCATCATCAGGCGGACATCCGAAAACAGCAGCATAACGAATTGGCAAATTATCTGCTGACGCTGGGTGATTGCTTCTTTGTGGAGAACATGAGTTACTGCGATTTGGTCCACAGAGCAAATAAAACGGAGATTTCCGAAAAGACTGGACGATATAAACGCAAAAAGCGGTTCGGAAAATCCATTGCAAACAAAGCACCTGCTATGCTGATTACGATGCTGAAACAGAAATGCCAGTCGCGCGGGCTGAAAGGGGTGAAAGAAGTTGATACGCATGTGCGCGCCAGCCAGTACAACCACCAGACAGACACCTGCATCGAAAAGGCACTTGAAAACCGCTGGAACGTTATGCCGGACGGCGAACGCATACAGCGCGATTTGTACTCGGCGTTTCTACTTCAACATTGCAAGCAGGGATTGCCGGAATATAATAGGAAGGAATTAAAGAAAGAATTTGGTGAAGAACTTTACCGAGTATTTGACCGCGAGGCACTTCAACGTGACTATCCTCAATTTGTTGCGTATCATCACATGACGATTCAGCGGCTTTCAGAACTGCCGCATACGATTCCCAGCATGGGTATCAGGCGAATCATCAGCTAACATAAAAAACAGGTGCGGTTCGCACCAGCAAAACCGGTCGATTGTCCGTCCGGGGCTGTCGCTAATGGCGGCAAAGGTCGCCTTGACAGCAGAAGAGTTTCGGGAAAATAGTCAGCGCAGCATTGCTTTGTTCAATACTGAAAAGCTATCTACCAACTCAACACACGTTCTGAAAAGTGCATATTGCAATTCTGTGCATTTCTGCCGTTGCAATCTGCACGGAGCGTGTGGAGGCAAAGGCCTGTATCTGCGCGTAATCCTTTCCGCGCAAGGTTGCAATCTGCACGGAGCGTGTGGAGGCAAAGACCTGATGGTTAAAGAGGTTGAATCCCTTTTTTAGTTGCAATCTGCACGGAGCGTGTGGAGGCAAAGTCCTTTCAGCGGCAGGGCGCGAATCAATCAACGGTTGCAATCTGCACGGGGCGTGTGGAGGCAAAGGGACGGCACGTCATCCAGCACAGTAACGCCGGAGACGTTGCAATCTGCACGGGGCGTGTGGAGGCAAAGAGAGACGCACTGACGGTAAAAGTCGAAACACCGAGTTGCAATCTGCACGGGGCGTGTGGAGGCAAAGAAACGCTGGATTACGCACGAGGTCATCCCGTCCGTTGCAGTCTGCACGGGATGTGTGGAAAGTATTGCAATATCCCTCTACGAAAAATCCGAGAAAATTTATGCAGACCTATTGCATTTTTATTCATCTTGGTGTATAATCCATCTTGTCCGGCAGACGGACACAAAAATGATGAGAATCAGGATGAAGATAAAGGAGTCGATTGTTATGGCGAAGATGCGCGTATTGCTGGCTTATTCCGGTGGTCTGGATACCTCGATTATCGTGCCGTGGCTGAAAGAAAATTATGACTGCGACGTGGTCTGCGTTGCGGGCGACGTCGGGCAGGGCGAAGAGCTGGAGCCCCTCCACGAGAAGGCGAAAAAGTGCGGCGCTGAAAAGCTGTATATTGAAGACCTGCGCAAGGAGTTCGTCGAGGACTTCATTTGGCCGACGCTCAAGGCGGGCGCGGTCTACGAGGGCAAGTATCTGCTGGGCACGTCCTTCGCACGGCCGCTGATTGCCAAGCGCCTCGTCGAAATCGCTCACAAGGAGAACTGCACTGCCATTTGCCACGGCTGCACCGGCAAGGGCAACGACCAAGTCCGCTTCGAGCTGACCATCAAGGCGTTCGATCCGAACATGCAGATTATCGCACCGTGGCGCATCTGGGACATCAAGACCCGCGAGGAGGAAATTGACTACGCCGAAAAGCGCGGCATTCCTGTCCCGGTCAAGAAGGATCGCCCGTATTCGATGGACCGCAACATCTGGCACATCAGCCACGAGGGCGCGGATTTGGAAGATCCGTGGAACGAGCCGCCGGAAGACCTGCTGCTGACGATGGTCACGCCCGAAAAGGCGCCTGATCAGCCCGAATACGTCACGGTGGACTTCGAGCAGGGCGTGCCGGTCGCCATCAACGGCGAAAAGCTGGACGCGGTGGATTTGCTGACGAAGGCGAACGAAATCGCGGGCCGCAACGGCGTTGGCTGCGCGGATTTGGTGGAGAACCGTCTGGTGGGCATGAAGTCCCGCGGCGTGTACGAAACCCCGGGCGGAACGATGCTCTACGCCGCGCACGGCATCCTCGAATCCATCACGCTTGACCGCGCCACCAGCCACTACAAGGAGCTGGTCGCGAGCAAGTTCGCGGAGCTGGTGTACGACGGCATGTGGTACACGCCCCTGCGCGAGGCGCTCTCCGCGTTTGTGGACAGCACGCAGCAGGCGGTCAACGGCACGGTGAAGCTGAAGCTGTACAAGGGCAACTGCATCAATGCGGGCGTGAAGTCGCCGAACAGCCTGTACATGGAGGAAATCGCCACCTTCGGCGACAGCCACGACCTGTACAGCCACAAGGATTCCGCGGGCTTCATCAACCTGCTCGGTCTGCCGCTGAAGGTCAAGGCGATGGTGGAGCAGAAGAATAAGAAGTAATTTAAAGCAACACCGCACAACTCGACGGCTGACTACCTCATTTGTGTAAATGTGATAACTGGGGTGTCCAGCAAGTCCTGCACTGAATTCGGGAGTAGAGCCCCAAATAGTATAAACGCGCTCGTCGGAAGGTCGGCGGGCGCGTTTTCTGTGCGAATTTGAAATTTGGAGGGGGTTGAGGCAGCTGATTTCAGAAAAAGACGATTTTCTGAAATGTGGTTACACGCCGACACGAAAGTCGTTGTGAAGATACACAACAATTTGGCATGATTTTGTTAGAAATGCCGGAAATATATAATTCCGCAAGAAAACACTTGACTTTTTTCGGGGGGGGGGTAAAATAAAAGCAGTATATTATAAGGAGGCGGTGGACTGTACTATAAAATATGTATTTGTGAGTAAAACTGCATTGGGGGGAAGAAACACAGAAAACAAGATAAATGGTGGAATATGACGATAAAGAGCAGAATGAAATTACTGTTTTTTAACGAAAAGACTATTGAAAACAATGACAAGGAGGGAAAACAATGTCTAATCCGAACAATGGTGGCATGGGGTTCTGGGGCGTTGTTGGCGCAATCATCGTGGCAGTGCTCATACTATCATTCACTTAATGAATAAATTCAAAAGGATGGGTGATATCAGTAAAATTGTTTGCGTCCTATTCCTATATGCACTGAATCGTTTTTACTTGAAAAATGTCGTTGTTATACCCGCAATATCGTACATCTTAAAATGTCATTTTAATGATTTTTTAGGAGGAATTTTCATAATCGCGTATATCAATTTGATTTTAGAGCATAGCAAATATCGTCATTATCGAGTGGATACGGTTTCGATGGCAGTCACAATAACGCTAATGTGCGGAATATTCTGGGAGTACGTTGCGCCTTTCTTCTTGCATCAAGGAGTTAGTGATGTCTATGACGTTATCGCATATGTACTTGGCGGAATAACTTATTTGTTGTTGTAACGTGTTGTTCCAGTCAAGATTAAGGTAACACCGCACAAATGAGGTGGTCGGCTGGCGAATGGATTTTTCGTCAGATGCAAATGCAAATTTCGAAGGTTTACTGGCGGTAAATCGAGAAATTTGCATGATGCAGATGGCGGAAAAGACATCGCCAGACGTGCCGCCGAATTGTGCGGTGGTGCCTTAACTGATATTCACATTGTTGAAATAGTTCGATTTCCCTCGTGACATATCGGGGGAATTTTTATTAATGCAGAACTTATTAAAAGATTAGAAATTAAAAAAGAGCCAGCTTCTCACGAGACTGGCTCTTTTTTGGCAGGGGCAGAAGGACTCGAACCCTCAACAAAGGTTTTGGAGACCCACGTGTTACCATTACACCATGCCCCTATGCGGTTCGTCCGGGATTGCCGGAACGAGATTTAGTTTAGCACTTTTTCGGGCGTTTGTCAAGCGGTTTTGCGAAAATTGTTCCGAATTGGCAGAAAATCGCCCGGTGCTTTACAAAACCCGCGGCGCATGGTATGATGAGGGCAGGAAAGTCGGCGGGAGGGACGCGCGTGCAGTGGGCGAAACGGGTTCGGGCGTATGTGCGGATGCATGGCGCGGGGTACACGCTGCACCGCGCGGGTGAAATGCTGGCGGCACGGGTGCTGCTGCGGGACGAATGGCGATTCCGGCGG
>UMCK01066624.1_pt1 | contig 18670 bp, 10 predicted proteins | sample 1964121 | NCBI WGS metagenome assembly UMCK01 (sample SAMEA4835957, study PRJEB28245) | human gut metagenome | biome: gut microbiome; material: fecal sample | place: Denmark | collected 2008 | reverse complement strand
AGGCGTTCTTTGCATATTGCAAAATACAGAAACGAGCAGAAATCCGCTCGTTTCCATATCGTTACCTATATTCAATAGGTAATTTTGCAACTTCTTGATATTTAATAGAAGTCCTTTTTAGAGCGAGTTACACACATGAGGAATATTTAGAGGGTGTGCATTCTATTTTTCCATGCACACCCTCCGTTATTTTTTTCGTTATTCGTTTGCTGTATCAGTTCTTAACGTGCTTCACGCCGTCTACGATGTAGATGCCGGCAGGCAGGTCGTCCCACTGCTGGGTCAGCTTTACGCCGTTAAGGTTGTAGATGCCTTGCTTGCGGGCGGGCACGTCGGCTGTAATGGTGCCGATGCTGTTGTTGACTGGCTCAATCACCACCTTGGACTTAAACACCTCGCCATTCAGGACTACCGCCTTTTGGTCGGCGTCAAACTCCGCACCGACGGGCTGTGTGATGGCGCAGTTGTCGAGGATGAGGTTGCTGATGAGTGTGATAGATCCGCTGCCGCTGCCTTCTGCCTCTACGTAAGAGTTGCGCACGGTGAGCACCTCGCTCTCTGCTCCAATAAAACCTGCTATGCCATAGCCACCCTTAACAAACAGACTGGTGTTGTCGATGGTTACGGAAGCCCCCTCCATGTCGAGACCGCAGAATCGCTTGCTCGTGAGATGGAGCGAACCGTCGCCGGTGATGGTAGACGTCTGGTTCAACACCATACTTGCCAGGTCGGCTGTAACGGTGTTCTTGCCAATCAGCTTGACGGTGAAGTCGGAGACAGTCTTGTTCACAATGCCCGTTCCGTCGGTAGAGCTTCTTTCGATGGTGGCGTTGTCGAGAGTGAGGGTTTTTGTATCGGGGTCGTAAGAGGCGCTGCCGCTCACTCCGTAGATGCTTGTGAGGTCTTTATAGTTGAGTGTTGTCACCGGCTTGTCGGCGATATTGATGCCATAGCTGTTGGGCTCAATCACAACTTTTTCTTTCACGGTTACCCCGTTCACTGCCACCGACTTCGTATCGGCATCGTATGCCGCATTGGACGGTGAATAGATGTAAGATCCCTCAAGCTTCAGACCGGAGATGTCGCAGATGGAGCCCGAAGTGCCCTTGGCTTCAACGTGAGAGTTGCGGATGGTGAGCACCTCTTCTGCCACGTTGTTGCCTGCGGATATGCCCCATTTGCCTTCCACCTCCAGCCAACAGTTGTTGATCTCGAGAGGAGAGTTTTCAAAAAGCACGGCGCCTTTGTTGCTCGTTATGGTGAGTTTTGAACCGCTGGTACCCAAGATTGACGTCTCCTTTTGCAGGTATATACCAGCCGAGTTGGTAACATTAATGGTGTTAGTGCCGATCAACTCTATCACCAGGTAGTCGCAGTCTTGGTTTAAGATGGCGTTACTGCCATCTGCCTCAATAGTGGCGTTGTCGAGGGTGAGGGTTCTGGTGTTGGGGTCGAAATACACCTTGCCGCTCACTCCGTTAATCTCGGTGAGGTCATAGCGGTTGTAGCCCGTAATATACTCTCCGGCAATCTTGATGCCATACGTTTCTTGCGCCATCACGAATGCTGACGACATCACAATTAGTACAAGCGTGAGAAACATACGCATGCTTACTTGTCTGGTTGGGTTGTTGTGTTTCATAATTTTTTTAGTTTTTTGCCTGGGCAGCCGAAACATACCCAGAGGTTTGTAAATATTAATTAGGAAATTGGTTTCTTTGAAAGAATTTTTCATATTTTGACTATATCGTCAAGAGTCCATGTGATGTTGTCTCCGCATTTGCCTGTTTTGGAAGCCTGCACATTTACACTCGACAGCAGCGACAGCAGCGACAGCCACCACCAACATTGTCACTTTTGATTTGCTTTTCATATTCTTTTATTTTATAGGTTTCTATCTCATCTTAGCCGCTTCTTCTCCATGTCTGGGTTCCAAAGCTTATTGCCTATATGTCATAACGCGTCACTTTGCGTCGGCGTTAAATTTCTGAACAAAGCGGAGAATCCACACCCGTTGTCCGACTCTCCCTAAAATCCGTTAGCTTGGTTTATGTTTTTATTTCGGTTTGTTCGCAAAGTTATGCAATATATCCAAATTCCAAACATTTATGTCTAAAAAATTTATCCCAATTTTTCATTATGATGATTTTTTACAACAAAATCTCGTCATATCACAATCCACACGCCATCATTATCTTTGCCTTCTCGCTTCAAAACATCAAGTTTTTGCAAAACAGACAGATCGCGCTCGATGGTGCGTTGGCTCACCGACAAAGTCTCCGACATTTGTTTGCCGGTGATTGTCGGAGACTCTTTGATGAGATTAAGTATTTTCTGCTGACGCTCAGTGAGTTTCGTCTCCGACATATCTCCGTCATATTCTCCGACATTCGGGGTGTCGGAAGAGGCAAAGATGATGGTTTGGAATTGGGTCGGAGTGGATTTGAACTTGGGTTTTAGTTCGTCCCTATAACCTTCCAAGGCTTTGGTCTCATTACAAATGCGTGTGAGTCCGCTTCCTCGTTTCTCCATATAGTCAAGTTGAGCCATCACGTTTGCAAGTATGGGATTACGTCTCTCAGAAGACACATCTTTGATGTCTAAATCTTGAATCAGCATACCATTGTACATTCCTCCTGGAGATGTGACTGTGAGGCGATCGTTGTAAATGTCGAGATGAACTTCACTGCCCATCACTGTGTAGTCACGATGGATGAAATGGTTTACCATTGTTTCAAGAACTGCACGTTCCGCATACTCTGGTTTATTCTTTCGTCCATCAGGCAGTTTCTCCCAGCCTCTCTTGGTGTTTGACTTCACAAAGTTCATTGCTTCACGGAGCAGCATGAGGACATTGCCTGTAAACTCTGCATCATTGATGGCGTCGCCCTTTTCCGTTCCATCCCATCGGGAACAATACAACCGAGACTGCCATAAAGGGCAATCATCAGAAAACAAAGCGCCAGCATTGGTCAGATAACCTTTGCTTGTTACAAGTCCAAACGAAAGCAGATATTTAGTATTCCAATCTTGCTCAGTTCGTTTTTTAAACTCATTGGCCAATATGATAAAAGAGTTATCATCCTTTCTGTAGTCCGTGATAAGAGAATCATAGGTTTTATTTGAGCCTTTGAGAACCAATCGTACCATATGCTCTGCTGTTGCAGGCACACTTTCATCTCCAATGCGTACAAAAGCGACACGTTGCCCATCACCGACATAATAGTATGGAGTGTAGTTGCCCGCATTTACCTTCAATTGCAAGACATTCATTCCTTCATCTGTTTTATGAGGAATCATCTCAACCTCTGGCAATGGGTCCATATAATCCCGAATCTTATTGCTAATCGTTTCGCAAACACGTTGTATGTCATCAAGCCCTTTAACAATCCCATCATTGTCAACCCCGATAAACAAGGAACCGCCGAGGCCATTGGCAAAAGCGCTCACACTCTTCAGCCAACTTTTCGGTCTTTTCTCTTCTAACATTATCTTGAAATCGTATGCAGTACATTCACTTATAAGATCCGTTGTTTTCATTTTTTATTGAACGTTACTAATATCAAACTAAACGAAATGCGTAGAGTAAAGGTAATTAATTTGCTGCATATTAAGCATAAATTATCCGAAAAACTTGTCTATGACAACAAATTTTCAATTCATGATGATTTTTTACAACAAAAGAAACGCCCTCCGATTTTCACAAACCAGAGAGCGCATGATGTTACACTAATATTTTTTATAAAACTTACCTTATTGCCACCTTGACGGTGCCTTTCTTGAATTCCACGATATAGACTCCCGGCGACGGCACTTCAACCTGCCGGTTCAAGCCCATTCCGACAAGCATTCCGCCCGTCGAATAAACCTTAATCATCTCTGTTTCACCTACGCCGTCAACGCAGATGCGTCCGTCGCACACAGCCACACTCAAACCGTCGTTGGCCACCGCCGATACGCCGCTTGTTGTCAGGTCGCCGATATTCGAGAATTCCTTCCATCCGGTGGCTGCGGCATAGGCTGCCATCGACTCTGCCGGCACACAGAGATGCGCCGAATAGTCGGTGAATGTATTGTCTCGTATCGATGGCGGTGTAACAGCCAGACACGTGATTTCCTCAAACACGACGCCACGGAACGTCTCATGCTTAATTTCCTGGAGCGACGCCGGCAATAGTATGCGTTTCAACGACGTACAGCCGTCGAAGGCATATTCACCGATTGTCTTCACCCCTTCGGCTATACCCACCGACACGAGCGACTCGCAGCCGTCGAAAGCGAATGAGCCTATCATCCCGCCTGCCACACTCACGGCTTTAAGACTCTTGCACCCAACAAATTCCATTCCAAGTTTGCTGATATCGCTGCTCAGCTGCAACGGATTGGCGGAATTAATCGTTTCAAGCGACTCGCAACTATAGAATGCACGGTCGGCTATCGTCAGATTGTCGGCGTAGACATTTACCGTCGTCAAAGCCTTGCAGTTGTAGAAGCATCCGCCGCCCACCGAGACGAGGTTTGACGGGAGCGTGATTTCTGTCAGCGACAAGCAATTTTTGAACACTCCGTCGGGCAATTCCGTGACGCCCTCCGGTATCTCTATCGCGGCAACGGCTGTCGACATGAATGCCCACTTGCCGATGGTCTGCAACTGGCTGCCTGACGCAAACGTCACCGCATTGAGCGACGTGCAGTCTCTGAACATATTCTCGGGAAGCGCATTGACGGCTGCGGGAACGGTCACCTTCTGCAACTGTGTCTTGCCGCTGAACGCAGCATCGATGCGAGTCACCGGCATCTGAGAGCCGTCAATCGACAGATAGTCCTTGATGTCGGCAACCACAGTGTCGTCGGCAACACCTGTCACCCACGCTTCCGTATCGTTTGCCCTATACTCAACGCCGTCTGCCAATCCGGCAAACGTCAGATACGTGTTGCTTTCGTCCCAGCCTTTGTCGGTTGCCGCCACATACGCTGCGACGCTTCCAACCGGCACGATTACCGTGCATTTTTTGAACTGATAAGAATACATCGTCGACTTTGGCAGCGTCAGCGGAGCCGCGCTGTGACAAACCACCTTTATGCCGACATTCCAGAAAGCGCTGCTGCCCATGGTTGTAAGCGATGCCGGCAATTCAAGCTCCTTGATTTTGCTACAATTGAAAAATCCCATCTCGCCGATTTCAGTCAAGCCTTCGTTGAGCGTTATCGACAATATGTTCTGACAGTTGTAGAATGCCTTGCGGCCTACGGTCTTCACGTTCTTGCCAAGCGTAATGCCTGTTATTCCGCTCTGGTCGAATGCGCCATCAGGAATTACAGTCACGCCGTCAGGGATGTTGACATCACACGCCATCGCAGAGCATCCGTTGAACGCCGACACGCCGATTTCAGTCAGCGCGGCGGGTAGTTCTATCGACGTCAGAGCCTTGCAGCCGAGGAATCCATATTCGCCGATGCTTCCCAGCGAAGCGGGCAGCACTACCGACGGCAATGCCTTACAACCATTGAAAGCGTAAGCACCTATCGATGTGACCGTGGCTGGCATCGTCACCGACGTCAACCCCGTGCAGTTGCGGAATGCATCGTTGGGGATTTGCGTGATGCTGGCGGGAATGGTCACCGACTTGACTGCGGCGGAGTTTTTCAGCAACGCCGCGCGCATCTCGTTGACCGTATAACTGTTTCCGCCTTGCTCCACAGTGGCTGGAATCACCACGTCTGAGCCCGTGACATCGGTATCGACATTATATAGCAATGCGTCAGTGTCGCCAAAATAAAACGACAGTCCGCCGGTCTGCATCTCGCCGACAGCTATCACACTTGTCGACTCCACCCACCGGTCTGCCTGGCGATATGCCGTCACACAACCATTGGGCACGAAAAGCGGACAATTCAACTGCCGCGAATTTCTCAACGTTGGCGGTGTCGTTGCCTTTGAAATCAATTTCTTTATTTTACTCCAAATTCCAACCGTATATATGTCTGTGACAGTCGACGGAATGGTCAGTTCTGTAACAACGGCTCCAGTAAAGGCAGAACTTTCAATCATCGACAAGCCTTCGTTGAGCGTTATCGACGCAAGGCTGGAGCATTCGCCGAACGCAGACTCCGGAATTGTTGCCAATGGAGCTCCGGTGAGGTTGAGCGATTTGATTCCCGATTTTTGGAAAGCCCCCTTGCCTAATGTCTTCAAGCCAGGCAGCGTCACGTCAATGGCCCAAGCACTGCATTCATAAAATGCATAATCGCCTATCTCCTCGACTTCCGACGGCAGCTGCAGCGATGTCAACGCGGAGCATTTGTAGAACGCATTGCCGCCGATAGTCTTTACCGTTTCTGGAACAATCACTTCCGTAATCTTTTTGTAGTAGAATAGTCCGCGTTGAATCTTTGCGAGCGCACGGGCTGCTCCGCCTATCTGTATTGTCTTTGACAAGGCAACCGAAGTCTGTGTTCCGTCAAAATATATGGCGCAGGCATTGCCGTCTTCCATTGCGGAATAATAAACATTGTCTGCCTCTTTCAATCCGCCATAAACCGACAATTCATAGCCTTTCTCAACGCCCCAATGCCCCGACAGAGTAGTCCGATAAACCGGAATGCTCGCAATGTCGGGAGCCACGACCATCAGATGTGCACTCTGAAACGAATATTTTCCAACCGCCGGAGGCGTCTGGCTCATAAAGTGGATCAACTTATAGTTGGAGCCCACGGAATTATCGGCGAGCACAGGAGAGCCTTTAAACGTAATCTTTTTCAGAGTCTCTCCACGCAGAAAGTATGTGCCTACATACTCCACACTCGCAGGAATTGTCACTTCCGTCGCCGAAACAACTTCAGAGTAGAGCGAATTCTTTTCCAGTCGTTTCAAGCCTTCTGGAAGCGTTATCGCCGTAATGTTCTTTATAAGCGATTCGCCCTCGCCTTCAAACATTCTCACAGCAAGCTCCTCCACGGGATAGGTCTTTCCTCCAATCTGCACCGTCTGCGGAATATTGAGCGGGCCGTTGAGCTCGCTCACCACGTCGTAGCCGATTGCACGGTGGGAATCGTGATAATAACGTATGCCGTCTACATCCGCATGGTCTGTGCCTTCCACAAGCACCTCCGCCTGATTCCATCCGGCAGCGTTATAGGCATCGGAGCATCCTTCCGGCACGTGCACTGTGGTGCGGCCCGAATATGCCTTGTATTGTATGCGGGTGACTTCCGGCAACGTGGGCGGAACGGCCGACGTCAGCGTAATCTCCACATTCTTATAAGACGTGTCATTGTCAATGAAATAAACAATGTTGTTCGTAACAGAGCCTGTGATATAATCACGGCTGCCAGCGGTTATCGTTGGCGAGCCTTCGATTGTCAGCTTCTGTATTCGTCCCGACTCAATCGTGACCATCTCCTTCACCGATGCCGGAAATGTCAGTTCGCTGATGCCCGACATTTGTGCAAATTTCGTTTTTACCGACTTCACCGTGCCGGGGATTACGAGCGACGTCAATTTGCTCTGCCCGGAAAATGCGTTTGCCTTGATTTCAAGCAAACCCTCCGGAAGAACTATCGACGTGTAGTTGAACCAGCCACCCCTCAAGCCATAGACGGTGAACGCTCCATCGCCGAGCGCCGTGACGCGCTAGGTTTGATTGTCGTTGGGGTTTACAACTGTCGCCGGCACCACTACATCCATCTTTGTGGGACGCACCATTTCGCCGTCTACCGTATAGTCATACTTCGCCACTTCGACGGTTTTCGCCTCAGCGTCGGTGATGTTGTAACACTGCTCATCGACAACAAAGTCGGACGCCTGTATGCCTGTCGCAACGGCAAGCATTGCCACCAACAGACAAATTCTCATTCTGTTTTTTCGCATAATATTTGGTTTGTTTTTCGCTCGCAAAAATAGGCATTCTCAAACCAACTGCAAAAAATCAAAGCCACAAAAATGTTCCTCTCGCGCAATCCGATGTTCCTCTGACGCAATTTATCGTTATAATATTCTAATTTTCAACCAATTCACACTTTTATTTTTTTTGATTTCCATTCCCCTTCACACCATCTTTTCACTGCTTTCCGGAGCGCGGAATCAAACATTTACAGCACACCTGTGCCGTCTGACTCATTGTCTATTTTCTTGACGCCATTGTCAAATTTTTTGACAGTCAGGCATCCCGCCTAAAATCGTTACCAATTATGCCTCAACAATTTAACTCTTTTGGCACTATTATAGCACTATTTTTTTACATGAGAATAAAATTTGTCATATTATCAATGTTTCTGGCGGCGTTGGCAGCCACGGCTCAGACACGGATGTCGGTCGACAGCTGCATGCGCTATGCCGCAAACCACAATCTCGACGTGCGCGCAGCCCGCATTTCGCTCAGCGACAGCCGTCTTGACCAGCAGTCGGCATTGGCAAGCATGCTGCCGTCGGTGGGCGCTCAGATAGGCGCACAATTCAGCTTCGGACGCTCCATCGACCCCGCCACCAACACCTACAACAACCTGCGCACATTCAGCAATTCCTACGGGTTGAGCTTAAGCGTGCCGCTGTTTACCGGTGGAAGTCTTGTAAACGACTTCCGCAGCGCGCGTGCAGCCAAACGCCAGGCGGAGTCGGAAGTCGACGCGCAGCGCGACAACGCCTCTATAGCGGCACTCGACGCCTGCGTCAATCTGCTATACTGTCAGGAATTGTCTAAAATTATGGACGCCAAACACCGCGAAAGCCTCGACGCTCTGAAGCAGACTCGCCGCATGAAGGAGCTGGGGCTGAAAAGCGCCGTAGACCTAAGCCAAAGCGAAGCCCAGGAAGCCGACGACGACTATTGCCTCACCTCCGCGCTCGCACAATTGCGTTCTGCCGAACTGAAACTGAAATCGACGATGAATTTTCCGCTCGCCGACAGTCTTTCGGTGGAGATGCCGGCAACAGGGGCGGCTACGGTCAGCAACGGGCTGCTGGCTGCCGACAATCCTCTGTTGCGTCAAGCCGAGGCAAACGTCGAGACTCAACGGCTAAACGCGCTCTCTGCCCGCGGACGGCTGATGCCGTCAATCTTCCTCAACGCCGGCATTTCCGACTACTATTACAGCCATCAGGGGCAGACAAACGAGTCGTTCGGCAGACAGATGGACGTGAACTTCGGACAATACGTCGGTGTGTCGGTAAGCATTCCGCTGTTCGACGGCTTGAGCCGCATCAACGGCTACCGCAAGGCGCGCAACAGATATGTGGCGGCGCAGATTGCCTTGGAACGGCAGCGGCTGCAACTTGACACCGACTTCTCGCAAGCCGTCATCGACCGCGACAACTACGCCAAAGAGATTGTGAAGATGGAGCGCAAGGTCGATGCCGACTCGGTGGCATACGCTCTGGCGCGACGCAAATACGACGAGGGACTGATGGACGTGCTCGACCTGCGCAAAAGCGCCGACAACTGGTTTGCTTCGCAAGCCGAACTCGTGCGATGCCGTTTGCTCTTCGACGTGAAACGCCGCCTCGCCAACTATTACATTACAAACAAAATCTTTGACTGACATGGACATACAACTGAAAAAGCGCCGCTTCCCGATAAGCCGCAAAACGATTACAATAATCGCCATTGCCGCCGGCGTGGCTATAGCCGCCGCGATTGTTGTGCTACAAGGCGGAGCGTCGGCAATGAGAGTGGAGAGGGAGTCGCTGCTCATAGGCGACGTTACACGTGGTCAGTTTGACGACTACGTCCGCATTCTCAGCAAGGTGCAGCCGCTCACATCAATACAGCTGAGCGCCGAGGAGGGAGGCATCGTGGACCGCATTTTCGTGGAAGAGGGCACGAGAGTGGTGAAAGGACAACCAATCGCACAGTTGCGCAACTCTTCGCTCGACCTTGAGATTCTCAATGCCGAGGCAAACCTCGCCGAGAAACAGAATTTCCTGCGCAACACGCAAGTGACAATGGAGCAGGACAAGCTAAGTAACCGCACAGAGAAACTGCAGCTCGACATCGATGTGCGACAAAAACGACGCACGTTTGAGCAGTACAAACGTCTGCTCGACGAAGACCTGATTTCCAAAGAAGATTATCTGAAGGCGCAGGAAGACTTTCAGCTTGCCTCGGAGAAGCGCAAGCTTGTATGCGAGCGGCTGCGCCAGGACTCCATCTACCGCAGCATCCAGATAAGCCAACTTGAGAGCGACCTTCAAAATATGCGTCTGAGCCTCGACCTTATCCGCCAACGGCGCGACAAGCTGACCGTATGCGCTTCTGCCGACGGCGAGCTGGGACAGATGTCGCTGGAGCTGGGACAGACCATCGCTTCCGGACAGATGATAGGCCGCATCAACGTGGTGAACGGGCATAAGATGGAAGCCGACATTGACGAGCACTACATCGACCGCATCGCCACCGGGCTGACCGGAACGATGGAGCGTGGCAAATCAACCTATCAAGTGACGGTGGGAAAGGTTTATCCCGACGTGCGCGACTCTAAATTCCGCATCGACATGCAGTTTGTGGGCAACGTTCCTGCCAATATGCGCAACGGGCAGACAAACTATGTCAATCTGCGCCTCGGCGAACCTTCGACGGCGATAATGATTCCTCGCGGATCTTTCTTCACGACAACAGGCGGAAACTGGATTTTCGTGATAGGAAAAGACGGCAAGACTGCCCATCGCCGTTCTGTAAGAATCGGACGGCAGAATCCGAGTTTCTATGAGGTGACCGAGGGGCTGCAGCCGGGCGAGCGCGTTGTGCTTGGCGGCTACGACAATTTCGGCGACTGCACAAAACTGATTATTGAATAATACAAAAAACATCCACAGATATGATTATCAAAACAACAAATCTCACAAAGACATTCCGCACAAGCGACATCGAGACCATTGCGGTCAACAACATCTGCCTTGAAATCGAAAAAGGCGAATTCGTGGCAATAATGGGTCCTTCGGGATGTGGCAAAACCACATTGCTGAATATTCTCGGACTTCTTGACTCGCCAACTTCCGGATCTTTTATGCTCAACGGCACAGACGTCGGAACGCTCGGCGAGCGCGACCGCACTCGCCTGCGACGCGGAAAGATTGGATTCGTGTTCCAGAGTTTCAATCTCATCGACGAACTCACTGTGTGGGAAAACATCGAGCTGCCGCTCACTTATATGAAAATCCCATCGGCTGAACGCCGGAAGTTGGTCAACAACATCATGCAACGCATGGAAATAAGCCACCGCGCAAAGCATTTTCCTCACCAACTGTCGGGCGGACAGCAGCAGAGAGTGGCTATTGCACGGGCTGTGGTGAGCCATCCCGACCTCGTGCTTGCCGACGAGCCTACGGGCAACCTTGACTCCAAAAACGGAGCGGAGGTGATGAGAATCCTCAGCGAGCTCAACGCCGCCGGCACCACCATCGTGATGGTAACCCACAACAAGCACGACGCCGAGTATGCCGCGCGTGTGGTGGAGATGCTCGACGGAAAGATTGTGTCGACAATACAAAACAAAAATCTTTAAACTGCGGAGGAATCAGACGATGAAATCACTATTACGCAACCTGATGTTCGTGGCGCGGCGCTACCGCCTGTCGGTGGTGCTCAACCTGCTGGGACTGACAGCGGCATTCATGGTGTTTGTGGCACTGTTGATGCAGATTGACTACGACCGCAGCTACAATGCCGCACTGGCGGATGCCGACCGCATAGCCATGCCTTGCAACATTCCGCCAAAAGACAGCGATTTTGAAAAGTTTTCGGCAATGAGCTTCCCTATAATGGAGCTGATTGGCGGGCAACCGCATGTGGAAAGCTACACCTATATCCTCGGCGACTGCTATGAGGAGACATTCTACATCAACGAGCATTTCTGCTCCGGGACGTTTATGATGTGCGCTCCGAATTTTGCCGACTTCTACAATCTCGACATCGTGGTGGGCGACAAAAAATGCCTCGACGCCAACCAGGTGATGATACCGGAAAGTTTCGCCAAGAAATATTTCGGCGACGCTTCGCCATTGGGCAAAAGCATCAACAAAGCGAAAACATGGATCGTGGGTGCCGTCTACCGCGACATCCGCTCCAAAAACACATGGCTGAGGAATCCTGTGCTCAGAGTAATCGACAAATCGTGGTTTGGCGACAATTTGACAAACCCCAACATGAACTCGTTCACAATGTTCATAAAAGCCGACAAAGCGGAGAATTTCCCTGCAATACAGGCGTCGGCCAACAAGCAGTTTGAAGAAATCTGCAAAGGCAACGAGTGGTTTGGCAATTCCCGCAAAGAGTTTGTGCTGATTCCGCTGACCGAGACCCACTACAACAGCGATTTCATTCTGGTGGGAGAACAAATAAAAGCGTCAAACGAGAAGATTCTGCTGTCAATAGCCTTGCTGATTCTGCTGATTGCCGCCATCAATTTCGCCAACTTCTCCAACGCGCTGATCCCGATGCGCGTGCGCAGCATAAACACGCAAAAGATTCTCGGAGCCACACAATCGTCGCTGCGCCTGTATCTGACAGCAGAGGCTGCCGGAATCGCTTTTACGGCATTCATAATTGCCGTCGGTGGGTTGTTGCTGCTGTCGCACACGGAGATGAACCAACTGACCGTGGCTGGAATAAATCCTTTCGGCAACCTGCACGTGCTTGGTCTTTCTGCCGCGGCGGCGATTGTGGTAGGTGTTCTTGCCGGGCTGGCTCCAGCTTGGCGGATCACGTCGTTTGCCCCTGCCGTGGCGCTTAAAGGCAACTTCGGATTGTCGCCAAGAGGCAAGGCTATGCGCACAGCGATGATAGGGCTGCAGTTCTTCATCTCGGCTTCGCTGATTGTCAGTGCCCTGCTTATGCAACGGCAACGCGACTACCTTGTGAACTCCGCCGACTACGGATTTCTGAAGGATGAGCTGATAGTATGCGACATCACCCGCGCCGACATCTCCGAGCCGCAAACCGCCGTCGAGGCTTTGAAACGTCTGCCGATGGTGGCTGATGCTTCGCTGTCGTGGAGTGTGGCTGGGCGCAAAGACAACTCCCAGGGATGGGTGTTCCACAGCGCCGACGGTGATGAGGTGGCGCCACGCACCCTGTTTGCCACCGCCGGCTATTGCAACACAATGGGCATAAAAATCGTCGACGGACGCGACTTCTGCGCATCCGACACAAATGCCATAATCCTCAACAAGCTGGCACGCGACAAATACAGCAGCTCTGTCGATGTTGGCAAATGCCTTGTGTTCGGCGGCACGCAGTTTCCAATCGTGGGCATCTGCGACAATGCGAAGTTCTCGTCGCTGCACAGCAAGACGGAGCCTGTAATGATTGTGTTGAGTAAGGACTTTAATTGCGACAACCTGACTGTGCGTGTCAAGAAAGGCGCAAACATGTTTGACGCTGCCTCCAAAATTCGCACGGAATTGACGAAGTTCAACACTGAATACCCTTTCGAGATGCAGTTCTACAACAAGATTCTCGACGACACCTACAAAAACGAGATGCGCCTCACCAATCAGATTTCGGTTTTCTCGCTGCTTGCCATCGCTATCAGCATTATGGGTGTGTTCGGGCTGGTGGTGTTCGACAGCGAGTACCGCCGACGAGAGATTGCCGTGCGCAAAGTGTTCGGCTCATCGACTGCCGATGTTGTGGCAATGTTCAATCTGAAATACTTAAAGATTCTGGCTGTCAGCTTCATTCCTGCAGTGCCTCTGTCATATTGGTTCGTGAACCGATGGCTTGAGGAGTTTGCATATAGAATCAACATCGGCTGGATGGTGTATGCCGCCACGTTCATCGCCCTTGCCGCACTGACTGCCGCCACTGTCACCTATCAATGCTGGCGCACAGCCAGGGCTAATCCTGTCGACAGCCTGCATGCTGAATAGCTTCCTGAAAATATAAGTTTCCTCAATCCCGGCAGAAAGGCAATTGACTCTTGCCGTTTTTGCCGGGATTTTTCTTATCTTCGCAACACAATGAAAAAGCAAGGCAAAATACTCGTTGTCGACGACAACCGCAACATTCTGTCATCGTTGCGGCTGCTGCTCGACGATGTCTTTGAGGAAGTGATGACGCTGCCGTCGCCAAAAACCATGCTGAATGTCTTGGCGCACGGCGTCGATGCCGTGCTGCTCGACATGAATTTCGTGGCTGGAATCAACAATGGCAACGAGGGGCTGTACTGGCTTCACAAAATCAACGACAAGTTTCCGGATGTGCCTGTTGTGCTGTTTACGGCTTACGCCGATGTGGAACTGGCGGTGCAGGCGATGAAGGACGGTGCTTTTGATTTCGTGGAAAAGCCGTGGGACAATACCCGCCTGATCGACACGCTTACGCGCGCGGTTAAATCGCGACTGGAATCCGCTCCCGCCAATCCAGCACCGACGGAGATGGTCTGGGGACAATCGGAAGCAATGCTGCGACTGAAGACTTTGGTGGAGAAGGTGGCACGCACCGACGCCAATGTGCTGATTACTGGCGAAAACGGCACGGGGAAGGATGTGCTCGCCCATGAGCTTCACCGCCTGTCTGCCCGCGTGGCGAAACCGATGGTGTGTGTCGATATGGGTGCCATTACCGACACGCTGTTTGAAAGCGAGCTGTTTGGCCATGTCAAAGGTGCGTTCACCGACGCCAGGACTGACCGCAAGGGTCTGATTGAGGAGGCCGACGGTGGCACGTTGTTTCTCGACGAGATAGGCAACCTGCCGTTGCACCAGCAGGCAAAACTGCTGACCGTGGTGCAGCGACGCTATGTGCAGCGCGTTGGCAGCAACACGCCTTCGGTTGTCGACATTCGCCTTGTGTGCGCCACCAACAAGGACCTTCAAAAGATGGTTGCCGACGGCTCTTTCCGGGAGGATTTGCTCTACCGCATAAACACCATACAGCTCGAACTGCCGCCGCTACGCAATCGCCGTGACGACATTCCGCTGCTCGCCGACAGCTTTCTTAAATACTATGCCAAACGCTACGGCAAAGATATATGCCGCTTCTCGACGGAGGCTATGGAGGCATTGAAGAGCAATGCCTGGCCCGGCAACATCAGGCAGCTGCGCCACGCCGTGGAGAAGGCGGTGATAATCACCGACAATGCGGTTATCGGCTCTGCCGACCTGCAGCTGCCGGTGGCTGACGTGACTTCAGCCGAACCGGAGATTACGATTGAGGCGATGGAACGGAAAATGATATGCGACGCCATTGCGCGCTGCGGAGGCAACCTGTCGCTTGTGGCGACAAGACTCGGCATCAGCCGCCAAACTCTCTACAACAAGATGAAACGCTACGAAATTGAGCCTTGACAATGACCAGGATTCTAAAACATATTGTCTTCGTAGCCGTAATTGCCGGCGCTCTGCTTTTCTCTGCCGGCGCTTCGCCGACGGTTATGGCTGCCGCAATGGCTGCTGTGGCTGCAGCCGCTGCAATCGGAATAGCGGCTGTCAGGCATGAGCGGCAAAAATACGCTACGCTGCTCGAAGCCATACGCAACAACGATTTCACAATGCGCTTCCAGAAAGGCGACAAGGAAATCAACGCTCTGCTCGACTCTCTGACTGAGATTATAAAGCAGTCTAAGTCGGGCGCCGAGCTGCGCGAACGCTACTACAAGGCAATCATCGACCGGGTCAATGCGGGAATCATTGCAATCGACAGCAATGGCAACGTGCGCATCTGCAACGACAATGCGCTCAAAATGCTCGGAATGAAATATGCCGCCAACACTGCCGCTATAAACCGCTCTTTGCCTGGTTTCGACAATATAATAGCCGACTCTACTGTCGCGGGAACTACAATCGTCGGCTGTGGCAAAGACAAGAACTTGTCGGTAAGCGTGTCGGGATTCGTTCACGACGGCAACACGACGACGGTGTGCGTGCTGACCGACATCCACAATGCGCTGAGCCACAAGGAGGTTGATGCATGGATAAACCTTACGAGGGTGCTTACACACGAGATTATGAACAGCATCGCTCCAATCAATGCTCTGAGCGACAGCCTGCTGCCGACGGCATCCGGCACAATGAAAGAAAAAATCGAGGTAATCCGCGACACTTCGGCATCGCTGATGGCATTCACCGAGACTTTCCGCAAATTCTCTGCCATCCCAAAGCCGCAACGGCAATTGGTCTACGTTGCGGATCTCATATCCGAGGCTACGACTCTGCTCAGCGAGTCAATAGCGAATGCTTCGGTGAAAATACATACGGAAAATGGCTTGATTGTCAATGCCGACCGCACGCTGATGGTCCGCGCGCTTGTAAACCTTCTTCACAATGCGGTTGACGCCGGAGCTACAAAAATCGACATCTGTTCTCGCTCGTGCAGCGACGACTCGGTGGTTATCGACATCTCCGACAATGGCTCTCCGATTCCTGAAGAATGCCGCGACCGCATCTTCGTGCCGTTCTTCACCACGAAGCAAAACGGATCGGGCATCGGACTTGCCGTGGCTCGGCGTGTGCTGTCGCTCCACGACGGCGGCATCTCTCTCATTCAGCCAACCGACGCTCCATACACCAAGACGTTCCGAATGTCGCTCCTGTAATTTCCATTTGCTGGGGAAAAGCTCTGTATTTCGGGTTGTCATTGAAGTAAGATTGTTTATTGTTGTTTGCCAATGATGATATAACTTTGCACAGTGGTAAATCAATAAAAACAACTATAACATGTATCTCGAAAACATCAATTCTCCTGCCGATGTGAAGAAGCTGTCTGTCGGTGAACTGACTTCTCTATGTGCTGAGATGCGCGAGGCGCTGATTCAGAAACTCAGCGTGCATGGCGGACACGTGGGCCCGAACCTCGGCATGGTGGAGGCCACAGTGGCTATGCATTATGTGATGAACTCGCCAGTGGACAAATTCGTGTTCGACGTGTCTCATCAAAGCTACGCTCACAAAATGCTCACCGGACGCAAAGAGGCATTTACAAACCCGAATTGCTACGACGAGGTGTCGGGCTACACCGAGCCTTCTGAAAGCGTGCACGACCATTTTGTTATCGGACACACCTCGACTTCTGTAAGCCTTGCTTCGGGACTGGCGAAGGCGCGCGACCTGCGCGGCGAGCGGTTTAATGTGGTGGCGGTGATCGGCGACGGCTCGCTAAGCGGCGGTGAGGCGTTTGAGGGTCTTGACGTGGCTGCTGAGCTTGGCTCAAACATGATTGTGGTGGTCAACGACAACCAGATGTCGATTGCCGAAAACCACGGCGGACTCTACCGCAACCTGCAGCTGCTGCGCGAAACCAACGGCGAGGCGTCTTGCAACTTCTTCAAGGCTATGGGCTTCGACTATCTCTATGTGGCTGACGGCAACGACCTCGAGGCGATGATTGAGGCTTTCCGTCGTGTGCGCGACATCGACCATCCCGTCGTGCTCCACATAAACACGCTTAAAGGCAAAGGGTATCGGTTTGCCGAGTGCCAGAAGGAACGTTTCCATTGGAGCATGCCGTTCGACATCCCTACCGGAGAACTGAAAAAGCCGGCTGGCGACAAGGGCTATGACACGCTGACTGCGGAGCATCTGCTGTCGCTGATGAAGGCCGACCGGACGGTGGTGGGCATTACGGCCGGCACTCCGGCGGTGTTCGGTTTCACTAAAGACCGACGCGAGCTCGCGGGAAAGCAGTTTATCGACATGGGAATCGCGGAGGAGCAGGCTGTGGCTATGGCTTCGGCGCTTGCAAAAGGCGGGGCGAAACCGGTGTTCGGGGTCTACAGCACGTTCATTCAGCGTGCCTACGATCAGTTGTCGCAGGATCTCTGCATCAACAATAATCCTGCCACGATTCTCGTGTTTTGGGGCAGCCTCGGCGCGATGAACGACGTGACACACCTCTGTCTGTTCGACATCCCGCTGATTTCAAACATCCCGAATATGGTCTACCTTGCGCCTACATGCCGCGAAGAATATCTGACAATGCTCGACTGGAGCATCCAGCAGACTGAGCATCCGGTGGCTATACGTGTGCCTGCCACTGGAGTGGCTGGGTCGCGCAGCGTTGACTTCCCTACCGACTATGAGCCTGAGATGAACCGTTTTGAGATGGCTCATCGCGGTAGCGGTGTGGCAATCATCGGTGTGGGCAATTTCTTTGCTCTTGCCGTGACTGTGGCTGAACAGTTGAAGCAAAGCGGCATCGATGCGACTGTTGTCAACCCTCGATTCCTCACCGGTCTCGACACAGAGCGTCTTGAAGGCCTCCGCGACAGCCATAGCCTGGTGGTGACGCTTGAAGACGGTGTGCTCGACGGCGGATACGGGGAAAAGATAGCCCGCTATTATGGCGAATCGGAGATGCGCGTGATGTGCCGTGGTGTTCGCAAAGAGTTCATCGACCGATACAACGTCGGCGAGGAGTATGCGGCAAACCGTCTGACTCCCGACCAAATCACCGCCGACATCCTTGAAATCCTGAATTGACAAATCATCGCTCTGTCAAGGACAAAAAAACATCCCGATTGCAGCCGCAACCGGGATGTTTCTATTTATGGGGAAATGACTGTTATTTCACAATCACCTTTACACCGTTTACGATGTAGACACCGCGCTGCAAGCCCTCGATGCGGGTCTTGCCTGCCACGTCGGCACGGCGCACAAGTGAGCCGGCGGCGTTGTAGACGCGTACGGTGGCTTCTGTCGCACTTTCAACAACCACTGCACCAACTGTGCCATAGACAC
>UMCK01062478.1_pt1 | contig 18774 bp, 13 predicted proteins | sample 1964121 | NCBI WGS metagenome assembly UMCK01 (sample SAMEA4835957, study PRJEB28245) | human gut metagenome | biome: gut microbiome; material: fecal sample | place: Denmark | collected 2008 | reverse complement strand
TACTGATCTCAAATACTGACCCGTATAATTCAAAAGGGTATGCTCTCCGTATCGTTTAATGGTATTAGCCGAGTGAGGATCCCAATGAGTTCCTCTTGGAGGAGTACCCGTTCTTAGGCATTTTTTCACAAGTCTGAGAAGTTGATTGCCAAACTTCTCGGTAGCTCTATCATAGGCATTCCTCATGATAGAAGGTGTTTCTGCAATCAACTTCTCAGCTCTAGCTTGTTCTTTCGGATCAGTATATATCTGTAAGTCTCCTAAGGGAGTACTTATAGTTATGTTTACTGATTTACTTGCCATCCGGTTTATCTGGTTGTTTATTCAAGCCAAGTGAATCCATCATAAGATTTATGGCTTGCTGTTGTGATTGTAATACTGATACCACATCTTTCTTAAATGAAGCGAATTCTTCGTTGAATTGATTACCATTGGTAGGCTCTTTGTTTTCAAACAGGGCAAGGATATTATCGCATTCCTTTACTATGTTCTCGTATTTACCCACATTATTAATAATACCAAGAGCCTGTGATCTTTGCAATGATACTTCGTTTACAATATTACTTCCGATTAGAGTGTAATACACATTATTATAAATGCCTTCATTTCCATCTGAAGGCAAATATACTGTGATTGTACCCGCAGAATCTTGCAGAACAATTTCTATGAGATTAGAAAAGCCATCACCATTTTCATTAGCTCTTGGTTTACTTTCTCCAACCTTTACTACTTTAGCCCGGTCAAAGATTGGGTACATAGATCTTCTATCTCTCTCTAAAGTAAAAACTGAATCTCCCCTTTGTAGGGATTTGAATTTCATTTCTTCCATACTGCATTATTTTTGTTGATTAGACTTAATCCCATTTGAACCATACTGGGATTCTGTTTCATAAATTCTACTAGGTTCAAGAAATTATAGTATCCATAGATATCTATCAGTCTTTGTGCTTCATCGGCTACTCTCTTTGCTACCTCTAAATTAGGAGCCGGTAGTTGCATTTGGAGAGTAAAGGTTTGTAGTTTATTATCTTCTTCCATGTTTCTTACTAGATTAAAACGAAAAAAGGGAAATACCCACTACAGGTACCTCCCTTTTCCCTAATCAACTTTAATAGAAATTATGCAGTTTTATTACCTAAAGCCTGTACTACCGAGTTAATGATGTTTTGATCTCTCTGAGCATCAACTACTCGATTCAGTCTAGCAATTTCTTGGTCTTTTGCAGTGTTCTCAATCAGACACTTAATCTCTTGCTGGCCTTTCATTACCTCGCAATGATTACGTTCTGCCTGAAGAGCTAATCTGTTTTCGGATTCTCTAACTAAGCTCTTAATTTCACAGCAGCAATTTGACTGTTGATGTTCCATCTGGCAAAGACGATCCATAACCCGATTGAACCCTGCTCCCATTTGATCACGAGAATCCCGGATATCAGAATTAGTCTTATAACCAAGATCACAAAGGCCACGTTCAGTAGCAAAGCGATTGTTAAGTACTTCTTTACCTACACCCTCTACTTGTCTAGAAACTCCTGCAACTTCAGAAGTAACTCCACGAGCAGCATCAGATATGTCTTTGTAAATACCAGCTTTTGCTTCCTGAACAGTAGATTCCACTTTTTGGATATCAGCTTTTGTGTCATTGATTTTGTCCCACACAGAAACTGCAGCAGCACCAAAACCACCACCTACTAAAGCTCCACCGACAGCACCCCAACCGGAGCCCCATCCTCGGTTATTACAACATTCATCACTGTAACGGTTACGATCTGCAACCACTACGGTACCTTCACCAGACTTTACTTCCATACCCATAATTATAGGATTTTAAGGATTAATAATAAATAAAATAAAGTTTCTCTATTAACAAATACACTAGTGTTGTGTTTATTACCAGGATACTGCCTGATCACTTTGTATCAAGGTAAAACTAGTAACAAATCTCCACGTACCATCATGTTTATATATATTTACTCTATCCCCATTTCCTACTTGAACTCCTAAACTACCAAGGGCCGAAGTATTTACAATCATACTTCCCTGATGTTTTACTATAGTAGGACAGTTAGTTGCAAATTTAGTATTTGGAGAAATAGCATCCGTTGGTTTTATTACATCATCCCATAAATAAACTACTCCCGAGCCAAGTAACTCTAAGTTATAGAACCTACCTGCTTGTGATACTTTAATGGTTAGAGTTTTACCACTATTAGATTGTACCAGAGTAATAGTAGCTGATCTGTTTGCATGAGTTGGGTTCTTATCCAATCTAACTCCAATTTCAGCTGGTACTGATACACCGTTTTCGTGTATTTCACAAGTTATCCACGAAGGTACAACACCCGAGATACTAAAACCTATAGCTCTTCCTACGGAATCCCTAGAATAGATATTTACAAAAGGAAAATCATTTGCTGCAGCATCTGTACTAAGGGATTTTTCAGTAGGACCCTCATTACTATCAAAAGTAAAGAAGTAATCTAATCTGGCTTCCTGAGAGAAATTAGTGTATACCGTAGTAGCACCACCATTAGATCCTGTAATCCTAGTACTTCGTTCAGTATTAAGGTTATTAGCTTGATAACGAACCTCAACTGTATATACGTTATCACTATTGGGTCTTGGGTCTATAAATGTATTTAACCAAAAATCTCCTGGTGCAATATTGGGAGTTACTGGTTCTAAACCTGCCTGGCTTCCATTTACATATTTAGTACGATAGGATTTATAGTATACAGTAAAAGAACCTCCATCTCTATCTCCATTAGTAACATTCAAATCTGAAGTGGTAAATCCACTAGAAGACCTAGATTGACCTAAGTAATATCCATCACTAGGGTAGCTAACTACTGCTTCATTCTGAGTGATAGTTAATCGAACTGGAGTAGCTGAATCATAAGTAAATTCTACTACATAAGTCCTAGAACTACTCTCATTAGGATTCGGTGCTACCTTAATACTACACCCAGTACTAGTACGAGTTATAGCTATATCGGATGAAGACCCACTTACTACAGTAGCATTAGTATACTGAGATTTTATATTTTCTTGCCATACCCCATTCAAATACCTATCATAGTTGGCATTTACTATCACATTGAAGGTTTGACCACTTCCAGATACATTCTTAGTAGTAGGATCTATAGATAGGTGATCTACATAGGTTACTTGACCTCCTTCCTGAAAAATTGAGATAGCCTGGTCTGTAGCAGTTGGGAAATAGAAAGTAACCGTAAAATTTCTAGCAGAACCACTATTACTTGGGATAGAAATACTATTACCACTAATAAGAGCCGGATTAGAAACTCTTACGGTAGCAGTTTCTGATTCTGTATAACTACTACCTTGACCATTCCAAGTATAAGTTCTACTTGCACTCTTAGCAGTTACATTAGATTGACCTCCACTGTAACTGAAAGAAGTTTTATCTACTCTACAGTTATAACTCCATGAAGAATAAACTTTTCTACCTGCTGCCTGGGTAAAAGTTGCCTGTATAGTTTTACCTGAATACTTCTGGGTAATAACCATAGTATGAGATCTACTATTAGTAGATGTATTATTAGGTACGATACGTTTAGTATTATCACTACTATAGCTATACCAAGAAGGATCATCATTCCGAGAAAGCTCACTAACATATTCAACTATGTTAGGGTTAGCTTTACCATTTACATATTTAGTTCGGTTTGAATCATAGGTACCAACATAATATTCTCCACCAGTAGCTGGAGCATTAAAAGAAGGATTACCATCTGGTTTCCATTCGAATGTATAAATCCATTGCTCGGCATTGATATCCTCTAACTTGACACATTCATTGTTACCGTAGCTAGCAGCATTACTAATTACAATAACCTTGTCAACATTGGAGTCCTTACCATTATTGAGTGCTAACAACTCAGCCTTGGTAGGGCACTCATTAGAGGTCTTACCAAGGCCGGTCTTATTCAGAATAGCACTCCAAGTTGCTATTTCTGCCATATTACTTATTGTTTAATTGTTTCTTAAAGTCTTCGAATTCTTTTCTCAATAACTTAACTCCTTCGAGAGCCATGACACTGAGCATTTCATATTCTACTACTTTTACTTTTACATATTCCTGACCATCTTCTCCGACGAAAGTTTCGAATCTAGATTGGTTAGGTACTTGAGAAGCAGGTATAGTATTCTCTGATACCAACAGGGGTTCAATTTCCTCTAAGCTCTGAGCAATAGTTCCCACTTGGTATTTACCATTCATCTTGAAGTGAACTGTAGGTATATTGCAGATTTGGTCCAGAGTATGGTTCAAATTCTCTACTTGAGATTTTAATCTACCATCTGATTCCTTCCAGAAACCAGAAGCTGCAGTAGTTTTAGCAAATACTACTTGGTCTGTAGTAGCCAATCCTAATTGAGCTCTAGTTACATTGTGAGGATTATCTTTTCTGTTTGCATGGGTACTTAAATCGGTTTGAGCTTTTGTACCTGCTGCCTTAGCATCTGCAATAGCAGTAGCTTGAGCAGTAGATACTGGCATATCTGCTGGAGCTAAGTTCTGTACATTGCCTAAACCTACTTGAGCTTTGGTTACATTGTGAGGGTTACTCTTATTGCCAATATGAGCATCTAAGCTTTCCTTGATTACTTTGTCAGAATCCTGGATTAATTTCTCTAATGCAGTTTTAGCAGCATCAGTATAAGCCTTAGCTTCATTCAGGGCATTGGTAATGTCTCCATTCAGGCCAGAGTTAAGTTTGTTGAACATATCTGCGGATATAGTACCGGCTTGTTCTGCACTTGCTGAAGGAAGAGTGACTTCCCAATATACCTTCTTATACTCAGGTAATACTGACGAAGTTTCAGTATTATAGCGATTGTAGTTCTCTATTTTTAATCTAACTACATTCTTATCTTTTAGTGATTCATCAGCCTTTGAACTAGTAATATTAGATACAATTCCTCCCGGGATAGAATCAAACAGTTTCTTATCTGCTGCAGTTTGTACACCTGCTAAGTCTTTGGTAGCAGCTGGGATAGGTTGATTATAAGTATTTACACTTGCAGTATTACCAAAATCTGAACAATCGAAATTTAATCTAACTTCAGTAGCATTTCTAGTCCAAGCTCCGTTATCCTTAATATGAGAATAAAACTTTAGATTATCATTCAGAGATTTTCTCCAATCAGCTAAAGCTTTACCCTTACCTCCATCATAAGCAGTACCAGTAACTTCTCCAAGTATCAGTGAAGAAGTATTACTATCTACAAACTGAGTACCTGACCAACGGAATTGATAAGAGGGTTCATCCTGGGTAATATTCAAATATATCTTACCTGATTCTCCAGTAATAGGATTAGCATGATCTGGGTCAGAATATAATTTAATATTGCTTAGCTTTCCAGTTTCACTGACATCATAAGTAGCATAAACTTCGATAACATCATCAACATAAGAAGGCAATTGACTAGAAGGTACTAAGCCATTACCATCCAAAGAAGCAAATCCATTAGCCTTACCCTTAGTTGCTACGAAATCATCATGCTTCTTTTCTAAGTTATTGATATTAGTTTGTAACTTATTCTCAAGAGCAGTATCTGCAGCAGCTCTGGCTTCTTCTTCTTCCTGAATCTTTTGCATCTGAACCTGGTCGTATTCAGCACGAGCATCTGCCTCTTCTTTGATAGCCTGAGTAAATTTAGTGTCCAATGCCTGGTCAGCTGCTTTTCTATCCTCGATTTCTTGGGCAAGAGAAGTTTCAGAAGCTTCTTTCAGTACTTCAATTGCATCTTTTCTATCTTGGATTTCCTTAGCAATTTGATTAGGTAAAGTTTCATCTAACTTAACCTTATCCGCAGCAGACATGGTACCAGCTTTAGTAGTTGAAGCCACTGGTAAATATAAAATACTATTATCATCTTTATATACTCCTTCACTTACAATCTTTCGGTTTACTAATAATCTAACAAGGTTAGCATCTGAAGTTGCTCCTTCTCCAACTACTACAGTCCGAGGAATAGAATCAAATAATTTCTTATCTGCTGCAGTTTGTACACCAGCTTTTTCTGCAGTAGAAGCAGGTATATCTATAGTGAAATTATTTGGTTTCTGTATACCCTCATCAGAATTATAGGTACTTCTATTTAGGTTAGTAGTAACTACACTTGCTTTAGGAGTATAGCTAGCTCCAGTGATATAATCATTAGGCATAGAATCCGATCTCTTCTTATCTGCGGCTGATTGAAGACCGGCTTTGGTATCAGTAGAAGCAGGAATAGCAAACTTATCAGACCTAGGTTCTCCATAAAGATTGTCTTCTCCTTTTACAGAACTCTTAAAGTTTACTTCAGCTGAAGTACCATTGATAACTAGGTTCGGATCAATTTCCGTAACCATAGTTAAAGGTAAAGCATCAGAAGTAGCTTCTTCTTTTTGGAGACGTTCATCTAAGCCATTAGTAATACCATTAAACTTATTCTCAAGTGCGGTATCTGCAGCTTTTCTGTCTTCAATTTCTTTATCTATACGTTTACCCAGAGCATTATCAGCAGCAATTCTTGCAGCTTCTTCAGCATCAATATTATCCTGGAGAACTTTATCGGCAGCAATACGCTCATTACGTTCTGTAGTAAGGTCCTGAGTATTCTTATCTACTTTAGCTTCAATACGAATATCCTCAGCCTTTCTAGCCTCAATCTCTGTATTCAACAGTTCCTTGATTTCAAGGTAGCCAGTATTCTGATTACTTTGTAATCCCTGAATTAATTCTAGGTTACGTTGAATATTAGCAGTATTCTTAGCAATTAATTCATCCTGAGCCTGAGCCTTTGTTAATAATTCAGAACGAGTTTCTGTTACGAAAGTTCTCAATTCACTTACTGTAGCATTAAGTGTAGTACTTAATTCAGTAAACTTCTGAGTAACTTGTTCATCAGCTGCAGTTCTATCGGAGATTTCCTTATCTATAATACCTTTAAGTTCAGTCAACTTATTGGTAATTGTAGTAGCAAAGTTAGGATCATCCCCCAATGCTTTTGCAATTTCTTCTAGAGTATCTAATACTCCAGGAGCAGAACCAATAACCTTTTGGATTGCAGTTTCTACTTGTTCGGCATTCTGATAGTTAGAATCGTTTTCCAACTGAGATACCTTAGTAATGTAGTTAGCAAATTCCTGGATATTATCTAACTTAGCTTTTAATAAGTCGGTAAAGTCATTTGAAGAAAGCTCTTTGCCATCTACTTTATCAACCTTTCGGTCATTCAAGTTTTCAACAGCCTGAACTCTATCTGATACTTCCTGAGTAATCTTATTCTCTAACAGAGTGTCTGCCTGAGTACGATTAAGGGTTTCGGTATCAATATTATTCTGAAGCTTGGTATCTTCTTGTAGTCTACTTTGAGCCTCATCATTGATATCTTTAGATATAGCTACCAAATCATCTTTGTGATTTTCCATAGCTGTAGTCAGAGAATCCTTAAGAGCTTGTTCAGCAGCCTTAGCTCTTTCTACTTCGGTTTGAATAGCAGTAGTGTTATTAGTTACTTTCTCCCTGAGCTCATCTAAAGAACCGGTTACTCCACTATTGAGGCTATCTATTCTGGTGCTTAAAGCATCATCACCTGCCTTACGATCTTTAATCTCCTGGTCGATTCGAGCATTGATTTTCTCATCTTCATTTGCCCGGGCAGTAGATTCAGTATTTATCAAGCCAGTGAACTTATTATCTAATAAAGTATCTGCTGAAGTTCTATCAGAGATCTCCTTATCGATATTCTGCTGTAAAACAGTATCACCAGCTTCTCTCTTTGAAACCTCAGTGTTCAAGTCGATATTTACCTTATCTACCTGAGACTTAAGATTAGTATCAGCATTGGCTCTTGCTTCAGCTTCTGCATTAACCATGCCTTTTAATTCAGCATAATCTTCAGCTTCCTTAGTAATCTGGTCATTTAATCTGTCAGTATTACGTTGGATATTTGCCTTGTTAGCATTTACTTCTGTTTGCAAAGCATCTATCTTAGCCTGAAGTTCATTTTTAACGGTATTTACCGCATCCTGAATAGATAAAGCCAATTCTTGTATCTTGGTAGCATTAGCAGTTACTCGAGTATCTAATGCAGCATCAGCAGCCTTACGATCCGTTTCTTCCTTAGTGATAGCAGCTTGTAATGCAGCATCGGCATCTTTTCTATCTTGGATTTCCTTATTCAGACTAGCTTGAATACCATCAGTGTTACCAGTAATTTTATCTACTTCGTTATCAACGTATTCTTTCAACTTAGCCTCAAGAGCAGTATCAGCTTCCTTACGGTCAGAAACTTCCTTATCTACATTAGCCTGTACCTGGGCATCAGCCTCTGTACGATTAGTAATTTCCTGATTCAATTGTTCGGTAATAGCTGCCAATTTCTTGGTAATTGTAGTAGCAAAGTTCGGGTCATTACCCAAAGCATCTGCAATTTCCTTCAAAGTATCAAGAACCTCTGGAGCTTCCCCAATAATCTTTTCAATAGCTGCCTGAAGATCTGCTTCAGTTTGATAACCAGCATCATTGATAAGCTGAGATACTTTTGTGATATAATTAGCATGTTCTTCAATGCCATCCAATTTAGCCTTGAGAATATCGGTAAAGTCATTTTTAGTAAGAGAATAACCTTCTCTTTTATCTACCTTACGATTATCTAAGTCTTTATCGGCAGCAATACGTTCTTGCTTTTCTTGCTCTAGTTTTTCAAGCAATTCGGTTTTATCTGTACCGGCCTGAGTTTTCAAATCCTCAATCTTATGGTCAAGGATTTCATCTTGAGCAATTCGAGTTTCTTTCTCGTTATCAATATTGTTCTGAAGTACAGTATCTGCATTCTGACGGTTCTGAGCTTCTTGAGTAATGTTCTGCTGTAAACCATTATCTGCATTCTGACGGTCAGAAGTTTCCTTTACAATCTGTTGGTGTAATACTTCATCCTGAGCAGTACGAGCTGCAGCTTCAGCATTAATCTTGGATTCAAGTTCTTGGTCTGCAGTTTTACGATCACTGATTTCGGTGTTCAGTTTAGATTCTAATGCTACATCTGCATTTGCTCTTTCTGAAGCCTCGGTTAGAATCTTATTATTTAAGTCGGCAATATCCCTAGTATGGTCTAACTGTACCTTATGAACAGCCTCGGTCAGTTTCTCATCAGCAGCTCTACGTTCAGCAGCTTCCTTATCTACCAATTCCTTAGCATATTCTTTAGCTTCAGTTAAGTTATTGTCAGTTTCTACTTCCAAATCACCAACCCGGTCTTCTACCTTTTGAATACGAGCATTGATTGCTTCTATCATCCTAGTAATATCTTGTACTACTTTAATGATAGTTGCATTCAACGTATTAACCGAGTTAACCAAGTTATCGTTCACAATCTTAATCTGAGAAGCTAATTCGTTTTCACGGTTCTTAGCTCTAGTTACCTCAGCTTCTAATTGAGTACGTAATTCAGTTAATCGGTTAGTGATATTGGTAGCAAAGTTTGGGTCATTGTTTAATGCTTCAGCCAATTCCTTTAATGTATCCAAAGCATCATCAGCACCATCTACTAAGTCATGTATATATTTCTCAACTTGTTCTTGAGTCTGATATTTCAAATCGTTTTCTAGTTGAGAAACTTTAGTAACGTAGTTAGCATGTTCCTCAATTCCATTCAGTTTTTCTAGCAATTCATCAGAGAAGTTATTTTCTGACAAATCCCAACCTTCTTTCTTATCTACCTTGTTTGCAATTGATAAGAAGAATGCCCAGAACTCTTTAAGAGTTCCAACAAAACCATGAGCCAAAGAGTCATCATAATAACCCTGTAATAGCCGTTGGTCAATCTCTTCGCAAGTGTAGTATTTACTAACGTACATATGTATATATTTTAAGGTGTTACTTTATTCTTTCCCAATAACAGTTCTGAGTTATTACCACGGAAGTATTCTTTTTCTTTACCAGCAAAAGCATTTGGGATATCATCTGGATTATCTGGGTCAACATCTCCTCCATCCTCTATATCCCCAACTACTACGGCATAATCGGGTAATTTCCTAACTCTGAACTTAATAACTTGGCCAAAGCCTATATGAGGTATATCTTTATCCCATACCTCTCCAAAGTAATCTTGGTAATTTGATACGAACTTCATACCAGTCATAGATTGCATGGTAGTAGCCGAATTACCAGTACCAGGCATTTCTATGTGAACTCCAGAAGGTCCACTCAAGATTATAAGATTACTGTCCCACCAATCTCCTTCTACATTGTTAAGCTTGGTGAAACGTAACATTAACATTTTCATATCTTTATGGATTTTGTTCTACGAATTTGATTTTAGTATCTCTATCCCTTTTGAGGATTACCAAGAATACCAAAGCTTCATCTTTAGCCTGAGATACTTGAGTATCTCCAGAAGGCTTATATACTATCCCATTGATAACAAATCTATCCTCGGACCAGTTAAAGTTCCAATAACCTTCCTGATTGAGATATCCGATTTGTTCTATGTAATTCTTTGAAATAAGTATAGAAAGGTTCTCATCATCTAATTCTCCAGAAACAGTAGCCTTATTAATAGGCCAATTCCTAAAAGCATTGTAATAGCATAAAGCTTCTATGGGAATATTATAATATCTTGGGCTATCATCCTCAGCATGATTTAGATATTGATTAACGTGTTTAGCCCAAGTAATTGTTTGTCTTCCAGCATCCCAATCTAAGAAATCAGTGATAATCTTTTTATACCTATTCCAAGAATGGTTCTTAACCATTCTCCAAGGTTCTTTTGTCATGATTTCTTATCTATTACGGTTAACGAAGGTTTACTTGCTTTATTGAGAGGAGCTGTTGGATTAGGTCCTCCCAAGGGAGTTGGTTTTCGATGATTTACTACTCTTGGTACTACTAACCGTTCGATTTGATCACAGAATGGTAAGTATATCTCCAACCTAGATGCCAGCATACATAGATTCTTTCTTAGTTCATCCATATACCCTCCAGGTTGAATCATCTTTGAATAAGTACTCCATAAGCTAGATATACTTTCGGATATCTTATCATAATACTGTACCTCAGTAGGACCCGTAGTAATTTGTTTTATCCTATCTCCTCTAGCATGTTCTCCAGGTGAATCACCATCTTGGTCTGGTCCATGAGATTCAGTGGAGATAATTTCTCTAAAACTATTTCCTGCAACCAACAGTATATTTTGTATTTGTATATTGAGATAATCCCATACTGCCAATTCCATAATTAATTGGTTTTCTAGTCCCTCATACCATAATTCATCATTATATTTATCTGGTGGTATAACATGGTTTACTAGTGGGAAGATATATAATTGCCATTTAGTTATGTATGCAGTTTTATCTTCTATGGTCATACTCTCATGCAATTCTTTGGGAATATACCTATCTATTAAATTGTAGATGGTATCCTGAAGAGTAGTATGCCCATAATTACATACAACTACGGTTCGAGTACAAGTCAAATCTAATCCATCAGAATTAGTGACATGTAAGGTTACATCATAAAATCCAGACTTCTCATAAGAGTAAGATTGATGTCTTCCACCATTGAAAACCTCTCCCTTATCATCGCCAAAGTCCCAGTCAAAAATGGATTTGGCCGGGACTTTGGTTAATACTCTAAATGAAACTTCCAGACCTGATGTTACATATGTGAAGTCTAGATTCTTTTTCATTTATATTCGGATTTGTTTATTCTTTGTTTTCTTCGAAATCTTCAAGTAAAACTTCAAGGATATCTTTTACGGTATCTTTCGGATCAGCTTCGATTTCATGTTTCTTAGCAATCAGCTTAGCTTCTTCAAGTGAATAAGCTTTGGCAATCTTACTAATTTCCATACCCTTTGCAAACTGAGCAGCTAGCTTCTTGTCAAGCTTTTCGATATCCTCAGCAGTATACTTGGCAGTTTTGTTCTTATCCGGAACTAAAACCAAGTGGCCAGAAACTAAAGCTTTCTGAATACGTTTTGTTCTGTACTGACGGGCAGTAAGTTCTCTCTCTTCGCCTTTTGCAATTGAAATACCTGTTACCTGGTCGTTAAAACTGTAGGCATTAGTTCCAACTGTTACAATATAAGTAGTAGCCATAATCTTTTATTTTAAGTTATAATATAAAACCCCGAACAGAATGGATTGAAACTGTTCGGGGAGAAATTAGACAAAAATACAATGAAGAAATCCCGGATATTATTCTAAGTTAACCAATAGGTATGGGTCAATGTTCATGAAGCTCGGGAATCCAGCTTCAGAGAATTTCTTGTTAGCTGCCAACAGAAGAACAGCATCCTGGTACATCTTAGAGAAACCTGTAGTCAGAGAAGCATATACAGCTTCAGTCTGATTAGATACGATTCTTTCTGATTCAAGCATCAACTGTTTAGCAGTAAGCTTAATCAAGGCAGCACTGGTATCTACCATCAACAACTGCTGATCGGGAGTTCCCGGGTGAATATAGAAGTCAGCCTTGTTGGGAACCGGAGACTTGATATTCAGTGTAGCTTCTGTAGTTCCTGAGTGACGTTCTTTAAATTCAGGCAAGTTCAACATCTCGATAGCCTGGTCTTCACCACCAATCATAGTAGTAAAGTTACGGCCCATACGAGCAGCACGAACCCAGATATGCAACAAGTCTTTATAAGTAATACCGTTGGTTGTTTCATATACACCAATAACCGGAGCAGATTCAGAACCATCAGCTTTGTTACCGTTCATCAAAACATCCATTGCCAAAGTATCCATAGCATAACCCAACTGAATACCAAAGTCACGGAGATAGATTCCCAATACATCGATTGAAACGTAGTTTTTAACTTCGTCAGTAAGTTTAAATCCTTTACCGATTTTGAACAGAGAAACTGATTTCTGTCCGAAGCTTACATCTCCCAAAGGAATTGTTTCTGCTTCATTTACCTTAGCGGGAGCAGCATCCGACATATTTACCATCGGCATAGTTACCTGCAAACCATTAATTGATTGGTCTGAAGCAATGATGTTCGGGTAGAAAGGTGCCTGACGCATACCAGTTGTAATAGCAGCACGGATGATTTCCGGTACAATCCAACGGATATTCTGTTGCGGCATAGTGAAGATGTTCTGCATTGTATCAATCTTCGGATTAATGCCCAACTTTTCAAAGAAGGCATCCTGTGATACACCATATTTACCCTGTACCAGTTCTTCCAGAGTAACTTCAATAGGCAATGTGTTGTTGGAACCCTGACGGTATGCTTCCAAACTTCTTACCATTTCCGGAAGTTCCTTTCTAAGGTCTTCCATTTTCAATTGTGTAAATTCTGTATTCATTGTTCTTTTAATGTTCAGTTAATGATTAGCGTACCAATACTTGAATAATATCATTAGCTTCATCAGCCGGTACGATGCTAATGAATTTTGTTTCATCGGCTGAAGTTTCAGCAGTGATGAAACGGTCGATCAACAGGGTATCTGTGGGTTTTACATAACCACATTCCATAGCCTCTTTAGCTACCCAGTTTACAACCATGAAAGCTTCTACAGCTACAGTTACTTCTACGGGGAAATTTCTTTGAGCCTGATAAGCTGGGTTAATGTTGTCAGTTACAGCTATACCCAGATAAACCTGGCTGCCATTTCCACCCGGGATATAAGGTTCGATATTACCATCGGTATCCAAAGCTACCGGCATACCCTGATGAATAACTTTGTTTTCTTTTACACAGAAAGCCTGATGCAACTTGTGAGATTCGCTCTTATAGATCACCGCTCTGGGAGTTTTTTCACCAAACAGAGTCATCGGTTGATCCTGATTTACCAGCTTAGTAGTAGGATGTGTATTCATATTCTTCTTATTTTAGAGATTATTTTAATTTGTTTGAATAGATACCTTTCAGAATCTCTTCAGTACTCTTTTCGGAATTCTGAGCAGTAGCTTTGTTATCGGATTTATCCTCTGCCTCAGTTGCAGAAGAAGCACGGCTTACATCGTGAGAACCGCATTTAGCACAGGTCATTGGGAATTTTTCTTCCAATCGAGCTTGGTAATCTTTAGTAAGAGAGATCAAAGTTACCATGCCGGTAGTTTCGGCATTCAACATTGTAACGATAGTTTCATCAGCTTTGTCACCCATAAGTTTTTTATAGGTTGCAACGGCATTTTCACGGAGAGATGCAATGTGGTTTTTACCTACCTGAGCCATTTCTTTCAGATTTGCAACTTCTGCATTCAGATTAGTAACCTGTTCTGTAAGAGAAGTTTTTTCTGTAGTTAAGTTATCCACAATAGTCTGAAGAGTGTTACGAGAATTAACCAATTCCTGAATGGCTGCAAATGCAGTTTCCTCGTTCATCTCTGTACCTTCGGAAAGAGTAAGGCAATCTTTACCAAAGATTCTTTCTAAAAATTTTTGTAGTTCATTCATATCTTTATTATTAGGATTTTGATTTCCTTGATTATCATCATAAGATTGGGAAGTATCGTTATTTTCACTGAACAAAGCTAGATCAGTTTTCGTATCATAGAAGAAATACTGTTTAGACTTATCATCCCTATATTCTTCGTATGAAGCCCAAGTTCTCTTGGCAAAATTGGGATTAATGATTTTACCATCATCCCCAATCTTCTGAGCAAAAGCATCAGCTCCATGAGATACCAAAGAAGTTTCTAAGTATCTTACTACTTCAGTAACGATTCTTCGTACCATAACTCCCTTAGAATCATAGGTACCCAGTTTCTGGTAGAATTCGTTATCTTCCATATTTGGGTGAGACTTATCCCACTTAAACTGTACTGTTACTGAATTAGAATGGATAGATGGGGGATCCATAAGAATGCCTCTAGCAATTCTCGGATTTGCTTTACCATCAATCTTTAATATACCATTGATACCTGCAGGGATAACAAAAGAACCATCCTTGTATTCATCTTGCCAGATAACTTGTGATACAGCTCCAATAGCATTACCAATATTAGTCTCATGGTCACAGTTTACTGTTTGTCCTAAGAGCATTCTCATAGAAGCTTTTAATACTCCATTTTGACCAAAATCGGTAGGGTTCCAGTTCTTAGACACAATAGTTGCAGATAATAATCTGAACATTGGTTCAATAAACTCCTCATCTTTAGGAGTAAGTTCTTCTGGCTTCAAGTCAGGATAATAGGTATTATAATCTATTTCTCCTCCCCAAAAACCAAATTGACTGACTGACTCCTTAGAAGTTTGAGCCCATTTATAAAAATTCTCCGAGAAGGTTTGTGGTTCTATGGATGTTGGGATATACCCAGCCATTATAGTATGACCACTACCTATCACTAAAGAATCTAAATGTTCTCTGTTCTTTTTAGTAATCGGTTTACTCATCTTGATTTAGTATTTTGATCTCCTCGTGAAGGAGCCGGGTTATTTTTATCTCTTGATCTACGAGCGGATTGATTCTTATCGTCCTGTCTCTGTTTCTTCTTAGTACCCTCTTGTGGGTCTGAATTACCTCCCTTAGCAAATTGGTCTTCCAATGAAACTCTTGGTTCTTCTTCTGAAGGAGAATCATAACCCATTTCCCAAGCATATTGATATTGAGAAATGATACCTGCCTTGTAAAGTAAGTCAAGGTTCTGAATCTTATACTGTCTACCCTGTTGGATTTTAACCTCATCAGAGATAGTGGATGATCCCCAAGTAATGGATATTCCCTTACAATCAAAGCCAGCCAGACGTAGTTCTAGTTCATAAATAAACTTAAGAACATAAGAAACTATCATTTGGATATTCTTTAACTGACTTATAAGCTTAGAAAGCATAATACCAGTTGCTCCTTCTCCAATGGAAGCTTGTACTCCAATTAGGTTGCCATTTACTCCCAAACCATTAGCAACTGATTGCTGGTTCATATTCCAGGGTTTATCAATATTGCTCATCTCTTTTGAAGTAGAGTTAAGTTTAAACTGGTGGTCATCAATGTAACCAGTTACTACTCCATCCTTCATACCTTCCCTTACATTCTGTTTCAAACGTATTAGCTCCCTATTTAATCTTCTAGTGTAAGCTTCTACATTTTCATTAGGTTTCTGTTGTGGTTTTTCCATCAAAGCCTCTAGAAAACCAACCATACCACAGATTTCCATGATATGTTTAAAATTGGTTTTCATATCATGCTGACCCTTTAATGAGTCCAATGATGCCATAAAAGGAGGTATTCCATAAGGTTCATCGGTATCATTATACATACCAACATAACAGTAGGTCTCTGTATTAAGTTTGATATAATCTTGCTTATTCGAGCCATTCCAAAGAGTGTTCCTCTGATATGGACTGTATACACCATTATTCTCTCTTTTGAATACTATCCTATCTGGTTTGAGGAATAATACAGTAGCTAGACCCTCTAACTTTTCATTTGGTACAGCTTCTACTGAGATAGCTCCACTAATCATCAATTGAACTATCATCTTGTTTACCAAACCATCCATACCAGCAGTATAGTTAGACCATTTAGAGGATACCTTAGAAAGATGATCTCTCATCTTATCAGCCTCTTTATCGGTATTATTAGGGAAGGTTATGTTGTGACCAGTATTAGCAAGCTTAAACATGTCCTGTAAAGCTATGTTAACATCTGGATTCACTTTATATAAATCCCTTAAAAGCTGAATCACTTCAACACGAAAAGAAGGCGTAACCATCTGAGTTAAGCCTTTCAATGTATGAATGAAGTTACCTGGGTCATCATCCGGTTCCGATACTCTACCGGGTGAAATAGGTACCTCCTCTTTTTTACTTGGAGGATTAGCCTTGTTTTCTTGTATTGGAGATCGATTCCTTCTATCGAATCCAAAAAACTTAAGAATTTTCATTTCGGTTGTATTATTACATTAGTTTTTCCTTTTCGTATGTGATTACAAATAGCTTTACCAAATATATCATCATCAGAATAAACATCTCCTTCCAAATCCACATCTACAGCAGAAGTATTATTTCGGTGTTTACCCATGGCTACAGGTCTACCCAAACCATCATATATAAAGGTAGGAGCTTCTTGAACAAAGAAAGGATCCTTCACAATGATATTCTCTTCTCGAATATCTTGTTCTAGACTCTCTATAATTACTGAACGATTCTTTTGGGTAGTTAACCAACCTGGAGATTTATCAACCTCTGGTCTGGACTTACCTTTCTTTTTCAGAAGCTTTTGATAGTAGTATAGGTTAGGGTAACCTTCTGATTGAAGAGCGGAAGTTACTGCTAACCCAACGTCGTTAGATTCTGGAGCTACAACAGCAAAATTAAATAATTGCCCAGTATCTCCCAGTAACCTAGCATATTTATCTACTGCCATTCTTCCCTTATACACAACTTGTTCTTCTCCCAGCTTGTCCATACAAGTGAAAGAAGAATAGTCTGAGCCTCTACCTGTTGCAACGTCTGCACCGATAAAGTACTGTTTATTTGGATCTGGTTCGTTGAATTGTCTATACTGACGATTGAAACGATATTTTAAAACTGGATAATCACTTAAGCAATCTTCGATAGCCTTGATATCTGCCATATCAAATACTGTATTACCTGAAGAAAGAAAGTCTCCATCGATTTCTTGTGCAGTTCTTTTTGGACCCAATGCAGAAGCCATCTGGTCATACCAAGATTGATCCCGTTCTGGGTGCATCTGCCAATATAATCGAATAGCATTGAAAGGATTACCTCCAGCTATAGCATCTACCCATGTTGAATGGTAAAAATTACCCATACCGTATGGAGTAGAATTGATGATGGCTGAACCTCCGGTGGAAAGCGTAGGGAAGGCAGCTGCCCAAATAGCTGAAGCCCACCGAACGATTGCAGCCTCATCAATTACCAGGAGAGAAAGAGATTCTGAACGACCGGCTTCTGAAGATGTTGGGATGGATTCTATGAATGAACCATTATCGAATTCAATCATAGAGGCAGAACCAAATTCCCCAGTTCTTCCGTTAATGATCGGGGTTTGCATATACCATGGAAGATTCTTATACATGAACTTAATCTTCTTAAGTACCTTCTTAGCTGTTGTATCCTTAATGGAGATAATGTTTATCTTCTTATTAGGATGATATGATGCCAGCCATAAGCAGTACATAGATATAAGTTCTGTAATACCCGCTTGCCTGAACTTTAACAAGATATTGAATCTCTGGAGTATAAATTGGTATAGTACGGCTTTTTGATACGGATATAATTCAAATCGAACCTTTCCTCTCACGGGATGTATCACATAACAAAAAAAACTGAAAAAGAAAACATCCGTTGTAACCCTAGATAGATTAGATAATTCTTCTCTTGTAAGGTTAGTGGGTGTTTCCTGTATCTTCTTTGCCATAAAATCTAAAATTTATAAGTTACTACCAGTTCTAAATCAGTTTTTATACCTGAGAAATATCTTGGGTAATAAAAACTGTTTATCCCCAGTTTGTAATTAAATCTCTTAGTCTCGATTGAAATTCCTGTTCCCAAATCCCATAAATTGTTAAAGGGTCGGTACTTACCATAAACATAAGGAACTAATCTTATTCTAGATTTAATTTCTTGTGTGGTAAGTTTTCCGTTATACCAAGAATACTTGTAATTATTAGTGTCGATATGAAATAACCTACTAGAATAAATTCCTGAATTTTGATTAAGGAAACTCAATGTAAGTTGATTCTTATCGATTACTAATTGAACAAGAGAATCCTTCTCTGAGATTATAGAATCATGGTTATTAGCGGCATGAATAGGCGGCTTATCCCAATTCTGATAATTGTAA
>UMCK01070065.1_pt1 | contig 19108 bp, 21 predicted proteins | sample 1964121 | NCBI WGS metagenome assembly UMCK01 (sample SAMEA4835957, study PRJEB28245) | human gut metagenome | biome: gut microbiome; material: fecal sample | place: Denmark | collected 2008 | reverse complement strand
GGCGGCCAGGCCTTCGACCTGGCTTCGGACGGCGACATGGCCATCGGCCGGGAAGGCATGGAACTCCTGCACCGTTCCAAGACGGGCGTCATCTTCAAGGCGGCCATCGACATGGCAGCCATCGTCGCCGATGCGTCGCCGCAGCAGCGGCAGGCCCTGGAAGCCTATGCGTCGTACATGGGCCTGACTTTCCAGATCACCGACGATATCCTCGATGTCGTCGGCGATGAAGCTTTGCTGGGCAAACCCGTCGGCAGCGACGCCCGCAACGACAAGGCCACGTATGTGACCATCTTTTCCCTGGACGAAGCCCGGCGCATGGCCCGCGAAGCGGCCGGCAAGGCCGTCCAGGCCCTGGAACCGTTAGGGCCGCAGGCCTGGTTCCTGAAAGAACTGGTCGAACATCTGCTGGTCCGCGTTCATTAATGTGAGAGGGGTATTACAGGTATGCAGCATAAAGAAAGATTAGACGTGCTTCTCGTCAGCCGCGGCTTGTCTGAAAGCCGGGAAAAGGCCAAGGCGACCATCATGGCCGGCCTGGTCTTCGTCGATAACCAGCGCGTCGATAAGGCGGGCACGAAACTGCCCGTCGACGTAGATATTACCGTCAAGGGCAATCCCATTCCCTATGTCGGCCGGGGCGGCCTGAAACTGGAAAAGGCCATGGAAACGTTTCCCATCGACTTGACGGGTAAGACCATGATGGATATTGGCGCCTCGACAGGCGGCTTCACGGACTGCGCCCTCCAGCGCGGCGCGGCCAAGGTCTTTGCCGTCGACGTCGGCTATGGCCAGCTGGCCTGGAAACTGCGGACTGATGACCGCGTCGTCAACATGGAACGGACCAATATCCGCAACGTCACTGTTGCAGATATCGGCGAGCCTGTCGATTTCATATCCATTGACGTCTCCTTCATTTCCCTGCTCAAGATCATGCCGGCCGTCGAACCGCTGCTCAAGGCAGGCGGCACGATGGTCACGCTCATCAAGCCGCAGTTCGAAGCGGGCCGGGAACACGTCGGCAAAGGCGGCATCGTCCGCGACATCCAGGTCCACCGCGACGTCATCCGCCACGTCACGGACGGCATCGCCGACTGCGGCCTGTCGCCGCTGGGCCTGACTTTTTCGCCCATCAAAGGGGCTGACGGCAATATTGAATATCTCTTGTACAGCCGTAAAGATGACCCGTGCCATAACGATATTACCGATGCTGTCGTCGATGATATCGTCGGTAAATCCCATGAAATGTAGGTGATCCCCATGCGTATCGGTATTTTTCCGAACCTCGTCAAACGCGAAAGTGCTGCCATTGTCCAGCAGATGATCAAGATTTGTGAAAAACATGGCATTGAATATTACCTGCCGGCTTACGTCAGCGAGAGCCGACAGCCGGCGTATCAGCGCATCGGCGCTGAACACTTGCGGCCGCGCATGACCATTTACAGCACCATCGACGTGGCCATGATCCTCGGCGGCGACGGGACGATCCTCAAGATGGCCAAGCAGTTCGCTGAAGCCGATGTCCCGGTCTGCGGCATCAACCTGGGCTCCCTGGGCTTCCTCTACGAAGTCGAGACCAAGACCCTGGAAAAGCGCATGGAAGACATCCTGGCCAGCCGCTATTTCCTGGAAGAACGGATGATGCTCCATTCAGAACTGTGCTATGAAGACGGCCTGGTCCAGTCCCTGCCCGATGCCCTCAACGATATCGTCATCGGCCACGGCAACGTGGGCAAGCTCATCCGCATCGACCTGAGCATCAACGGCCACTTCATCCAGCAGTATCCCGGCGACGGCCTCATCGTGGCCACGGCGACGGGGAGTACGGGCTATACTTTCTCCAGCGGCGGCCCTATCGTCGCGCCCAGCGTGCCCTGCATCATGGTCACGCCTATCTGCCCGCATCTGCTGCTGAAAGTGCCTCTGGTCCTGCGCGATGACGACCAGGTGTCGGTGACCGTGGCCAACAGCCGCAACAGTGTCCGCGTCTCTGTCGACGGCATGATGGACCAAGAACTCATGCGCAACATGACCCTCCAGGTCCGCAAGTCCGACCACGTCTTGAAGATCATCCGCTTCAACAAGAATTATTTCTATAGCAACTTATTTACGAAAATGATGGGAAATGATTGACATGTATCCATTCCGCAATGCCGTTACGGTATCACATATGATGACTGAACCCTACGCCCGCCAGGCCCATGTCCTCGTCGACATGACCTGCGGCAACGGCCACGACACGGCCTTCCTGGCCCGCAACATGCCTGATGACGCCGTCCTCTACGCCTTCGATATCCAGCCCTGTGCCATCGAGCGCACGCGCCAGCGCCTGCAGGACGAAGGCCTGGGGGACAAGGACGTCCGCTGCCGCTGCGGGTCCCATGAACAACTGCTGGCTGATGTACAGTCAGACATTGACATTATCGTATTTAATTTAGGCTATTTGCCATCTGGTGACCATAAAATCCATACAAATTGTGAAATAACACTAAAAGCTATAAAAATAGGCTTGAATAAAATTGCGATAAATGGGATAATTATGATAGCAGCCTATCCCGGTACGGAGGCCGGGGCTTGTGAAGAACAGGCGCTGCGGTCGTTCTTACAGACCATACCCCAGCAGGACTTCCATATTTCGTCCTGGCAACCCGTCAATGAGGTGCATTGTCCACCCGTATTATATATTGTACAGAAAAGAGGGAAACGTCATTATGAAGAGATTCCGTTACACCAAGATTAAAGAAATTGTCCAGTCCCGTCCTATCGAAACGCAGGAAGAATTAGCCAAGGCCTTGCAGGAAGAAGGCATCGAAGTCACACAGGCTACGGTTTCCCGCGATATCAAAGAGCTCATGCTCATCAAGGTCCCGACCAGTGACGGCCATTACCGCTACGCCCTGTCGCCGGAACAGAACATGCTCATGTCCAAGAACCGCATGGCCCGCCTGTTCCAGGACTCCATCGTCCGCGTCGATTCGGCGTATAACCAGATCATCGTCCATACCCTGCCGGGCTCGGCCAATCCCATTGCCGCCGCCATCGACCATGCCCGCTGGGAAAATGTCATCGGCACCCTGGCCGGCGACGACACGGTCCTCCTCATCGTCAAGGACACGGAAACGGTTCCGAAACTGGTCAAACTTATCGTATCGCTGATGAAGGAATGAGGCCCTTATGCTGCAGTCCCTGCACATCCACAATTTTGCTCTGATTGAAGACCTGCACCTTACTTTTGGCGACGGGGTGACGATTTTTACCGGCGAAACCGGCGCCGGCAAATCGATTCTCCTCGACGCCATCGGTATGCTGGCAGGCAAACGCGCATCGGCATCGTTCGTCCGTCACGGGACGGACTCATTCCTCGTCGAAGGCGCGTTCTTTTTTTCTCCCCTGCCAGAAGGGCTGGAACAGCTGCTGACCGATAATCACATCGAAGTCGATGAAGGCCAGCTCATCATTTCCCGCCAGTTCCAGCGCAGCGGCCGCGGGACGATCTTGGTCAACGGCACGCTGGTGCCGACGACAGTCCTGCGGCGCCTCGGCGCATACCTCCTGGATATCCACGGCCAGTTCGACAACAGCCTGATTTTCAACCCGTCTTACCACGTGGCCATCCTCGACGGCCTCACGGCCGACGTCCGTCAGGCCCGCCAGGACTATGACGAACTATATCGCCAGTGGCATCAGACGGAAGGCGAAATCAAGGCCCTGCGCCACGATGAAAGTGAAAAGGCGCGGATGCTCAGTATCCTGGCCTTCCAGATTAAGGAAATCGAAGGGGCCGCCCTGAAAGAAGGGGAAGACGACGAGCTGGAACAGAAAATCAACAAAGCTTCCCATGCCGAACACATCAAGGATAACCTGAAGGAAGCCATGTTTGCCCTGGAAGGGGGCGAACGCCAGCCCGGCGTCATCGAACAGATCGAGACCATCCACCGCAGCCTGGAAAAGGCGTCGGCTTACGATGAAGCCTTCAGTGCCCTGGCCGGCAAAGTCGAGACCCTGTCCTATGAAATCGAAGACGTCCACGACGGCCTCCTGCGCTATGCCGATTCTTTCGACTTCGATGAACGGGCCCTGGATGCCATGCAGTCCCGCCTGGCGTCGATTGAAAAGCTCAAGCGCAAATACGGCTTCACCGTCGCCGATATCCTGCAATTCCTGGCCAAGGCCAAGGACGATTACGAACGGCTCGACCAGTCCGAAAGCCACCTGGCCAAGTTGGAAGAGAAACTGGCCCGTCAGGCCGCAGCTGTGCGCCAGCAGGCCCAGGTCCTGGCGGCCGCGCGCCGTGACGCCGACAGCCAGTTCAGCCAGACCATGACGGCGACGCTCAATAAGCTGGGCATGCTGAACAGCCGTATCGCCTTCCACATCGAACCGATGAAGGACATCACAGCGGATGGTTCAGCCGGTATCGAGCTCTATTTCTCGGCCAATACGGGCGAAGATATGCAGCCCCTGGCCAAGATAGCATCGGGCGGCGAAGTATCGCGTATTGCCCTGGCCCTGAAGACGGCCGGTCCGGAACGGACGACGGGCAAGACGATGATTTTCGACGAAATCGACGTCGGCATCAGCGGCCAGACGGGCCTGCAGGTTGCCGACCACATCCGCCAGCTCTCCGGCCAGGGCCAGGTCTTCTGCATTACCCACCTGCCGCAGACGGCGGCCATTGCCGACCACCATTATTTCATATATAAGAAAGAAATGGACGGCCGCACGGTCACCCAGGTCCGGGGCCTCTCGGAAGGGGAACACGTCCTGGAAATCGCCCGCATGTTTGCCGGCAACGATACGACCAAGGCCAGCATCGAAGCCGCCCGCCAGATCGTAAAGCAAGTCAAGGGCATGTAATGCCCTTGACTTGCGATTCGACATTGCTTTACGGGTTGACGAATGTCCGTGATAGGTATATAGTTAATTATAATTTCAAAAAATAGAAGTTCTACGAAAACGAACCCATAGGAGGGATAGATATGCTTCGTGTATTAGTCAATGGTGCCGATGGCCGCATGGGCAGCCAGGTCGTCAAAGCTGTCTTTGAAGATCCGGAATTGGAAGTCGCCGGCGGTATCAGCATTACTCATGTCGGTGAAGATGTCGGCGATATCGCCGGTGTCGGCCACTTAGGCCTGGCCATCCGCAATGACCTGGGCGCCGCCCTGGACGACATCAAACCGGATGTCGTCGTCGATTTCACGACGCCGAAAGTCATCTTCAACAACGCCAAGACCTGCATCGAACACGGCGTCAACATGGTCGTCGGTACGACGGGCCTGACAGCAGACCAGCGCGATGAACTCAATGCCCTGGCACTGGAAAAGAAGACCAGCATCTTCATTGCGCCGAACTTTTCCATCGGTGCCGTCCTGATGATGAAGCTCTCGACAGAAGTCGCTCCGTATCTGCCGGATGTCGAAATCATCGAACTCCATCACAACAATAAACTGGATGCGCCGTCTGGTACGGCCATCATGACAGCTGATAAGATTGAAGCTGCCCGCAAGGCCGCTGGTGCTAAAACTGCTCCGGACAAGACCCATGAAAGCCTCGACGGCGCCCGCGGTGCCTCTGTCGCCGGGATCCCTATCCACAGCGTCCGCCTGCCGGGTTACGTCGCACATCAGCAAGTCTTATTTGGGGGGTACGGCGAACTGCTGACAATCCGCCACGACTCGATGGACCGCAAGTCCTTCATGCCCGGCGTCGTCTTAGCCGTCAAAAAAGTAAGCTCCCGTCCGGGTTTGACCTTTGGACTGGAAAACTATTTATAAAAGAACCATTAGGGGAGGAAGTTTGTTATGACAAAAGAACCGGTAGTAGCGATTTTAGGTGCCACAGGTGCCGTAGGCCAGGAATTTATCCGCTTGATAGAAGAACGCAAATTCCCGTACAGCAAGTTGAAGTTATTAGCATCGTACCGTTCGGCTGGCAAGAAATTGACCGTCAACGGCCAGGAATATACGGTTGAAGAAGCCAAACCGGAATCTTTCGACGGTGTTGATATCGGCTTGTTCGCCGGCGGCTCGATCAGTAAGGAATTGGGACCCGAAGCTGCTAAACGGGGCTGCGTCGTCATCGACAACTCCAGCACGTTCCGTATGGACCCGGATGTCCCCCTGGTCGTACCGGAAGTCAACCCTGAAGATATTGCCGGGCACAAGGGCATCATTGCCAACCCGAACTGCTCGACGATCATCATGCTCATGGCACTCAAGCCGATTCACGACTTGTCGCCGATCAAACGCATCATCGTCAGCACTTATCAGGCCGTATCCGGTGCCGGCAAAGAAGGTATCGACGAACTGCGCGATGAAACGGAAGCGTACCTCAAAGGCGAAGAAATGCAGCCCAAGATCCTGCCCAGCAAGAGCCTGCCCAAGCATTATCCCATCGCCTTCAACCTCATTCCGCAGATTGATAAATTCGTAGAAAAAGATTACACCAAAGAAGAAATGAAGATGGTCAACGAAACGCACAAGATGCTCCACGATGACTCCATCGCCATTACGGCTACGACGGTCCGCGTCCCGGTCTTCCGCAGCCATGCCGAATCGGTCTATGTCGAAACAGCCGATGAACTGACAGTCGATGCCGTCCGCAAAGCCATCGATGCTTTCCCGGGTGCCCAGGTCCAGGATAATCCGGCTGAAATGGAATATCCTATGCCTTTGTTCACGTCGGAAAAATATGACTGCTACGTCGGCCGTATCCGCAAGGATCTCTACAACCCGAAAGCCATCAACCTCTGGGTATCGGGTGACCAGATCCGCAAAGGCGCTGCGCTCAATGCCCTGCAGATTGCCGAATACATGCTGGCCCACGACATGATCCACTAGTACGAAGAGGGGAGAGAATCCTTTATGTTAACGTTTCCCAATGTTATTGTCGCTATGATTACGCCGTTCCATCAGGATGGCTCCGTCAATTACGAAGCTGCCGTCGAACTGGCTAAGAAATATGCTGACGAAGGATCGGCCATCCTCGTCGGTGCTACTACAGGTGAAGGGGCTGTCATGACGGAAGAAGAAAAACTCAAGCTCTTCAAAGTCACAGCCGATGCCCTGAAAGGCCAGACCCTGGTCATGGGCAATGTCGGGACCAACAATACGGCTCAGACCATCGCCATGATTCAGAAAGCGAAAGATACGGGCATCGATGCCCTGTTGTGCATCGTCCCGTATTACAATAAACCGAACCAGGAAGGCTGTTACGCCCATTTTGCAGCTATCGCCAAGTCGACGGACATGCCTATCTTCATTTACAACGTACCGGGCCGTACAGGCGGTAAAATCGAACCGCAGACGGTCTGCCAGCTGGCTCATGACTTCCCGAACATCATCGGCCTCAAAGATGCCAGCGGCGACCTGGACTACGCCGGTTACGTCGCAGCCAATGCCCCGGAAGGGTTCCATCTCTACAGCGGTGATGACAACCTGACCCTGCCTATCGTCGCTGTCGGCGGCGAAGGCGTCATTTCCGTCGCTGCCCACGTCATCGGCAAGGAAATGAACGAAATGATCCAGGCCCACAAAGACGGCGACGTCAAGAAGGCAGCGGCCCTCCATCAGAAGTACCTGCCCTTCATGAAAGGCTGCTTCTGCACGGTCAGCCCGGTCCCGGTCAAAACCATGCTCAACATGCTCGGTTTCCCGGCCGGCCCGTTCCGCCTGCCCCTGGTAGACGCCACACCGGAAATCAAGGCCAAGTGCGAACAATACCTGAAAGACATCGGCAGATTATAAATGGAAACCTCTCCGACCTGTACTCAAGCCTCCCTTATAAGGGAGGTGGCCCAGCGGGCCGGAGAGATTTCTATAAACTTGGTTTTATATTAAAAAAAGCCTTGACATATCCCCGATTTCTTGTTATTATATATGAGTCGTCAGGAACGACAAGATATGACTCGGTAGCTCAGCTGGATAGAGTGACTGACTACGAATCAGTAGGTCTAGGGTTCGAATCCCTACCGGGTCACCATAGAAAAAAGCTCACACATTTTGCGTGAGCTTTTTTGTTGTGTTTGATGAAAGGTTCCCTTCATAGGGGAGCTGGCCGCCTAAGGCGGTCTGAGAGGTTGATTTTTACCAGCCCCTAGCCACTAACCACTAGCCACTTAAAAAGGCGCTGTCTTCATGAGACAGCGCCTTTTTACACTATTTCTTTAAATCCGGTGTGCAGTCGATGATGATGCTGCCCGGTTGTTTCATGACCGTGAAGTTGCCTTTTGTCGAGGATAAGGCTTTTTCCAGGGTCTTGCTGTGCCATTTTTCGACGCCCATCTGGGAACCGCCGATATTTTTCGACGATGCCGATTGTTTCTGGGCATCTTCCGGCAGGAGGTCACTGATATTGACGTTTTCACCGTCTTGGACTTTGATAGTCACTGTAACGGCCCGGCCGTTCTGGAAGACGACCTGGTAGCGGCCATTATGGAAGACGCGGATCGTGTCGCCCTGGGAGTAGGGATGGCCCCATTCATTTTCCCAATCGGCCTGGGTATCGCCGATGGTCGGCAAGTTGGCGACCGGCGTTTCTTTCGTGTCGGCCTGGCTCTTCGTATCCTGACCCTGCTTGCTTTTGCCAGGCTGTTGCTGCTGGGTCTGGGTCTGCTGTTTCTGCGGCTGGGAATTGGTCGGCGTCGCCGGCGTACAACCTGCGGCTATGAGCGTGAAGAGCATGAGGACTATCGTGAGATAATGTTTCATGAGTAAGACCTCCTTAGCGGCGCCGGCGGTTGTCTCCGCCCTTATGGCGCTGTTTATGGCGTTTTTCCTTGGTCGTCTGGTAGGTGCTGGCAGGCAGCTTGTCCTTGTAGGTCTTTTTCTTTTTCGGCGGACGGCTGCTGGCCTTGACCTTCACCTGACCGGTCAGGGTATATTTGGTGATCGTCGCGTGGATGTTGTGTTCGATGCGGCGGACCCAGTTTTCATCGGCTGCCGTGGCGAACATGATGGACAAGCCTTCACTGCCGGCCCGGCCCGTGCGGCCGATGCGGTGGATGTAGTAGTCGACGTCGTGGGGGACATCGAAGTTGAAGACGTGGGTAATGCCTTCGATATCGATGCCGCGGGCGGCGATGTCCGTGGCGACCAGGATCTGCGTCTTGGCTTTGGCAAAGTCGCGCAGGACCTGGTTACGGCGGCCCTGGGACATGTCGCCGTGGAGTTCGCCGATGTTGAAGCCCTTGGCGATGAGTTTGCCTGCCAGGAGGGAAGTCCGTTCCTTGGTGTTGCAGAAGACGATGGCCAGGTAGGGGTTCATGTCGGTCAGCATCTGGCAGAGCTTCGGCAGTTTCTGTTCTTCTGTCATCATGTAGATGCGCTGTTCGATGTTTTCCAGGGCGATGGTCTGGCCTTCGAGGATATTCAGGACCAGCGGGCTCTGCATGTGCTTCTTGGCCAGGCCTTTGATCTTATCCGGGACGGTGGCCGAGAAGAAGAGGAGCTGCCGCCGTTTCGGCGTCAGGCCGATGAGGGTATCGACGTCTTCCAGGAAGCCGGCCTGGAGCATCTGGTCCGCTTCGTCGACGATGACCCGGCGGACGCCGCTGAGGTCGAGGGAATGGCGGCGGCAGTGGTCGAGGAGCCGGCCTGGTGTGCCGATGATGACGTGTGGATGGCGGTGCAGTTTCTGCAGCTGATTCTCGATGGTCTTGCCGCCGATGAGGCTGAGGACGTCGATGCCCAGTTCCGGTGCCAGCGTATCGGCGACGTCGGCAATCTGACGGGCCAATTCCCGTGTCGGCGCCATGACCAGGACCTGTTCGGCGTGGATATCCGTCTTGATCTGCTGCAGCGACGGCAGGAGGAAGGCAAAGGTCTTGCCCGTGCCAGTCTGGGCCTGGGCCAGGATGTCGCGGCCCTTGAACAGCGGCGGGATGGCCTGGGCCTGGATGGCCGTCGGTTCGTCGACGCCCTGCTTATGGAGGAGTTCACAAATCTTCGGCGTAATGCCGAGGGATTCAAAATTCTTTGTCATGTATGTTCCTTTCTGTGCGGACTAAAATCACTTGCTATAATTTCTATTGTACACAAAAGCCAGGCCTTGCGCAAACTTTTCTTTCTTTTAGGGATATGGTATACTAAAGTGATTTCGTTTGCATTATTTTAGGAGGTCTTGCAGAAAATGAGTTGGTGGCGCGATATCTTGCGGCAATGTGTCTTCATGTGTTTCTTTATCATTCCCATTCCCATCGGTGCCTATACGATCCACAGCGGCTCCAGTGCCGTCGTAGCCATGGTAAGTTATGTCTTTTTATCGCTGGTCATCCCCGTAGCTTACGTGGGCTGCCACGATGCGACGTTTGGCCCCAAGGGCGGGCGTATCCGCCGCTGGGTCATGGCCCTCATGTGGTTCATCGTCTTTGCGGCTATCGGGGCCTTTACGGCCTTCATGGGTGTCTATTGGAAGGCTGCGCCTTTCTGGGAATGGCCGACCATTGGCCGTGATATCGTATTCATCGTCGGCATGTACGCAGAAATCAGCCTGACCATGCTCCTGGCTTACGCCATATCCCAGCTCCTGCCGGGCCGAAAGGAAGTAGGTTAATGGACAACTTACAAAAACAGACATGGCACGACCGGCTGCTGGCCGTCGTCTGGGCGTCGTGCGGCATCCTGCCGCTGCCCTTTGGTGCCTTTGCTTCAGATAGGCCATATATCGCCTCAGCGTCGATTCTGGCCTTTTTTATCTTATCCTTTGCCATTCCCCTGTGGCTGGGCTATCGACGCCGTCGTGCGGGCAGGAACGGCGATTATGCGTCATCCGGGGCGACCCTGTATGGCGGCGCCGTCGTCCTGCTCGTCGCTGTCGGCCTGCTCAACGGCCTGACCGGCCTGGACTGCTGGCATTCTTATCCCGTCCGGGTCGGATTATTCGCCCTGTGGATGTTCCTGACCGTCGCCATACAGTATCTGGCGGCACGGGCCGTCGATTTCTGGAAAGGGCGCCGGCGGAAATACTGGTACTCCCAGTTCATCGATCCCATCGTCTACAGCCTGCCCCTGCCGTGTGCTGTGCTGGGCATGTTCCTCTTCCCGGCTGTCAGCGACTCGTCCGTGACGCAGAGCCTGGTCGTCGGCATCATGGCCATCATGGGCTTCTGCTTCATCGGCATGAGCATCTTCGTCATTGCCACCTTCGCCCTCTATTTCTTCCCGTATAAGCGCTATGGTTATCAGGGAAAACAGCGGCTGGTCCACATTGCCGCCATCGTCGTCATGGTCCTCATGTGGGCCCTGGTCCAGCACATCCTCTTCGACAGCCAGATACACGTCTTTACGTACATCTTCAAGGCCATGCCGATCCTCCAGAACAATCCCCTGATCTTCGTCACGCCCTTCGTTGTAGCCGCCCTGACCATCATCGGCTGCGTAGCCATGCGCAACGTCGTCCTGGCGGCCTTTGAGGGGAAGAGGAGTTTGTAGAAATTGTAGGGGCTTGCCGTGGCAAGCCCGCCTCAGAATATGAATGATTTTCCGGTTCAAGGAGAACGTCGCCTGATATCCAGCGGGTCGCCCACGTGGCGACCCCTACAGTAAAAAAGGCTTGTCGCACGGCGACAAGCCTTTTTTTTTATTTAATTTCCACGATGGTCTGCTTCATGATGGTGAAGCGGATGACGTATACCAGCCATCCCAGGAAGGCGGCGAAACAGCCGCTGAGGAAGGTCGTGGCATCGGTGGTGGTCAATGCATATACGCAATAGATAATGGATACGCCTGCCAGGAATATCGACGTATTTCTGTTACAGACTTCATTGGGGATATGTTCCTTGGTGAGGATCGTCGTCAGGGCCCCGGCACAGAGCATGTAGGGGATGACGTTGGTGACGACGGCCAGGTTGGCCAGGAGTTCGAACTGGGCGGCCAGGGTCGGGCTGATGGTCATGAGGGCCAGGAGGCTCTGCATGCAGAGGATGCACAACATGCCTTTGACCGGGACGTCAGCGCTGGTGACTTTGGCGAAAATCTTGGGGAACAGGCCGCGCTGGGCGCTGGTCTTGAAGACGCGGGCCAGAGTGAACTGCCAGGACAAGAGGGAACCGGCACAGGAGAATACCATCAGGCCCATGACGGCTTTGCCGGCCGTATCGCCGAGCATGTACGAGAAGGCCAGGCCGAAGGGAGCGCTCGATGCCAGGATTTCCGCATTGGGGACGATGCCTGCAATGACGTTCGTCGAGGCGACGTAGATGATGGCGACGCCGAGGGTGCTGACGAAAGTGGCAATAGGAACGGATTTCTTCGGATTTTCAACGGCATCCATGTTGACCGCTGCCGATTCGAGTCCCAAGAAGGACCACAAGGTCAGGGCGATGGAATTGCCGACGGCATCGCTGAGTCCCAGGTTATTGGGGTTCCACGAAGCCAGCCAGGTAGCCGGGCTGAACCAATGCCAGCCGATGATGGAAATGCCAAGGACTGGGATGATGGCACCCCAGATGGTGATGGCACTGAGCTTGCCGGAATAACGGGAGCCGCTGAAGTTGAGGGCTGCCGCGATCCACAATAAAGCGATCGTATATAAACACGTCTGTAACGGCGTAAAGGTTGTCTCAAGGAAACCGGCGCCGTAGCCGACCGCCGTAATGGCGATAGCGACGTTTGCAATTACGATGGAAACAGAGTAGGCGTAATTAGCCATAAAATGTCCTACACGCCCGAAAGCGTATTCGGAGTAACCGCCCATACCACCTGGCTTTGTCGTGAACATGCCACATCGGGCAAAAGCCATGGCCAGGGCTAAAGAGCCTAGTGAGGTAATAATCCAGGAAATAATCGAGATCGTACCGACTTCGGCGAGCTTGGTCGGCAGCATGATGATACCGGCGCCAAGCATGTTGGCAGCAGTGACAAAGGTCAACTGTACCACAGACATTTTACGACATGTAGTTTTCATTATCAGTCCTTCTTTCGTTAGTGATGCGTATAAGCATGGCTTGAAATTTTTAGCAAATTAATTCTATCATTTTTGTCGGGAAAATTAAATACTTTTTGAAAAAATGTTATATGTATTTGGGCCACTTTTCACGCTCTATATTCCAAATGGGAATAGTTTTTTCGTGGCTGAATTTAAAACCATCCACTAACCACTTAAAAAGGCTTGCCGCCGAAGCGACAAGCCTTTTTACACATGAGAGATGAAATTAGTCGATGTTTTCTACGACGCAAGCTGTACCCTGGCCGCCACCGATGCACAGTGTAGCCAAACCGTATTTGCCGCCGACTTCTTTCAAGCCATAGAGCAAGGTTACGAGGATACGAGCGCCCGATGCACCAATCGGATGGCCGAGGGCGATAGCGCCGCCATGGATGTTGACTTTGTCCATATCGAAACCGAGTTCACGGCAGCAGTATACAGCCTGAGCTGCGAATGCTTCGTTAGCTTCGACGAGGTCGAGGTCTTTGACTTCCAGGCCTGCTTTAGCCAATGCTTTACGGGAAGAAGGAACAGGGCCGGTACCCATGATAGCGGGATCTACGCCAGCAGAAGCATAGCTTACGATCTTAGCCATCGGTTTGAGGCCGAGTTCTTTAGCTTTATCAGCGGACATAACTACGAAGGCAGCTGCGCCGTCGTTGATGCCGGAAGCGTTACCAGCCGTAACTGTGCCGCCTTTTTTGAAGGCCGGTTTCAATTTAGCAAGGCCTTCCATGGTCGTGCCTTCACGCGGGAATTCGTCCGTGTCGATGACGACGTCCTGTTTCTTCTGATGAACCGTTACCGGAACGATCTGGGATTTGAATGCGCCGCTCTTGATAGCTTCGCAAGCTTTGACCTGAGAACGGACACCGAGTGCGTCCTGGTCTTCACGAGTGATGCCGAAACGTTCGGCAACGTTTTCAGCCGTGATGCCCATATGATAGTCGTTGAATGCGTCCCAGAGGCCATCTTTGATCATCGTATCGACGAGGACACCATTGCCCATGCGATAGCCATAACGAGCTTTCGGAACAGCGAAGGGAGCCATGGACATGTTTTCCATGCCGCCTGCTACGATGACGTCAGCATCGCCGGCTTTGATCATCTGAGCTGCCAAGGATACGCAGCGGAGACCGGAACCGCAAACTTTATTGACCGTAAGAGCCGGGACTTCAATCGGCATACCAGCTTTGATCATAGCCTGACGAGCCGGGTTCTGACCCTGAGCAGCCTGGAGGACATTGCCCATTACGACTTCGTCGACATCTTTGCCTTCGATACCAGCGCGTTTGAGCGCTTCTTTAATGACGACAGCACCGAGTTCTACAGCCGGTGTGTTTTTGAAACCGCCGCCGAATTTACCAATTGCCGTACGGCAAGCACTTACGATAACTACTTCTTTCATTGGAATCACTCCTTGGAAATTTTTACGTATTGAAATAGATGCCGGTGTATCAGTATGAGAGGATGCACCGTGCGAAAGCGTCATATTATAAATGACACTCTGATATTGCTATCATACACCATTTTAAAGAAAATGTATAGAGAACGTTCCAAAAATTACGTACTCTATACATCTCCATTACTTATTGCTAGGGAATAGGGAATTTTGTTAAATTACAGACGTTCTACGATGATAGCCGTGCCCTGGCCGCCGCCGATGCAGAGGGAAGCCAGACCATATTTACCGTTGATTTCCGGTTCAGCCAATGCGTAGAGCAAGGTGACGACGATACGAGCGCCGGAGCAGCCGATCGGATGGCCGAGGGCGATAGCGCCGCCGTGGATATTGACTTTGTCCATGTTGAGGCCGAGTTCGCGGCAGCAGTATACGGACTGAGCTGCGAAAGCTTCGTTCAATTCGATGAGGTCCATCTGGTCGACGTTCATGCCGGTCTTCTTCATGACTTTGCGGACTGCCGGAACCGGGCCGGTACCCATGATAGCCGGTTCAACACCAGCCGAAGCCCAGTCGATGATGCGAGCCAGCGGTTTGAGGCCGAGTTCTTTAGCTTTTTCAGCGGACATTACGACAACAGCAGCTGCGCCGTCGTTGATGCCGGAAGCGTTACCAGCGGTAACCGTGCCGTTTTTGATGAAGGCCGGACGGAGTTTAGCCAAGGTTTCCATGGTGCAGTTCGGGCGGATGAATTCGTCTTTGTCGACGATGACATCGCCTTTTCTCTTATGAACCGTTACCGGAACGATCTGGCTGTCGAATTTGCCTTCCTGCTGAGCTTTGTAAGCCAGGTTTTCAGAACGGCAAGCCAATTTATCCTGATCTTCACGGGTTACGCCAAAGCGGGCAGCGACGTTTTCAGCCGTTACGCCCATGTGGTAATTGTTTTCTGTGCAGAACAGGCCATCGCGCATGAGCAAGTCTTCGAGGACGCCGTTACCCATACGATAACCGCGGCGGCCTTTAGCGATGGAGTAGGGGGCGTTGGACATGGATTCCATACCGCCGGCTACGATGATGTCGGCATCGCCGAGTTTGATCTGCTGGGATGCGAGGGAAATGGCACGCATACCGGAACCGCAGAGTTTATTCAATGTGAAAGCAGGAACTTCCTGAGGAATACCCGAATGGAGGGCTACCTGACGGGCCGTGTTTTCACCGCAGCCAGCCTGGAGTACGTGGCCCATGATGACTTCGTCGATCTGATCTACAGGAATACCTGCGCGTTTGATTGCTTCAGTAACAGCAGCGACACCGAGGTCTACAGCGGTGACGTCTGCGAACTGGCCATTGAAACTGCCGATGGCCGTACGGCAAGCACTTACGATAACAGCATCTCTCATTAGAAAAACCATCCTTTCTGATGTGGAACAAAGTATAGAATAATATAGTATATAAGACTTTTTTGACGGAGCCGCCGCTTACGCAGCTCCTTGGGGGTTACGCTGAAATGAAGAACTTGAGTTCTAAATTTCACAATCTCCATGCCTATATAGTACATTTTTTCACAATGAAATGCAAGAGGAAAATGAATTTTTCTTATGCTAGATACTCATACTAAAGGAAGAAGCAGATGCGAAAAGAATAAAGTGGACGAATAATTCGCTATGCGTATGGTTATGTAGGGCCCGTCCCAGCGGGCGGCCTGGCTCTCCTCATAGGAGAGCTGTCAGCGAAGCTGACTGAGAGATTAACATCTCAGCCCCTCCGGGCTACCCCTGCGAGCCACGAACCACGAGCCACGAGCCACGAACCACGAGCCACGAGCCACGAGCCACGAGCCACGAGCCACGAGCCACTAAAAAAGGGCTTGCCGCGTCGCGGCAAACCCTTTTCCTATCTCTCTTAAAGAAGATGAGCGATGAAACTGTATGAAAGTAAAGCACTCATGGAGATGATGATTTTTGCATTGGCACTTAAGTTCATAGTTCTTACCTCTTTTCTTCCTTATTATATGACGATACTTAATAATTTTAAATGATTCCCAGATATTCGTTCTACCTGTAGGAGAACTCTTTATCTATAAATATAATAACATACGAGTAAATAAAATCAATGGCTGAAAAATGCAACGACAGGGCTGATAAATGATTTAAAGGCAATGAATGGCTAAATGACGATATAAAATCAAGAAAATGGGGGAGCTGATTTTTTAAAAAGAAGAAAGATGAGGTAAAAAACAGGAAGTATAAAGCGCTGTAAAATAGATATTTATTCATAACAGAAAAATATTAAAATTTACGTTTAAATAAAGAAAAAACTTAAAACTTAGTAAAAAACGCTTTTCTCGGCACTAGCAGCATGGCGTGAAATGCCTTATAATAAGTATATCTGCCAGATGACAGGTTGAGTGTTTGGCGGATGATATCCATTAAAGATGCTATTATTAATGTATTATATATATTAGGAGGAAGACAATGGGATTTTTTGATGCCTTTTTTAAAGAACATCAGCGGACGAAGAGCGAGGAGATCTATGACAACGCCTTGCAGATCTTTAATTCACCGGAATTGCAGAACCAGGCTTTATCGGGAGAGCTGGCCGACAAGGTGCGGCATGGGGAAGACTGCGATGTCCTTCCCGGAGCTTACGGCCATTTTGGCCATGATGCGACCAATCCCATCCCCGTCAACGGACCGAGCGGTGAATTCGTCTATTTGTCGCGCCTGCGCCTGCGCCGGACAGGTTCCATGGTCTTTTTCCACAAGGCCGGTCAGGTCGGGAACCTGGACGTCTTTGAATTGACCAATGTCAGTGGCAAGTTCGTCGACCGCCTGTATGTCGACATGTATCATCCCCGCTGTTCCCGCCGTTATCCCGACGGCTATACGCTGGAACGGGAAGCCGTCTTCCCGCGGGGCGTGACGACGACGTTGGCCGATTTCCCCAAAGGCCTCTATAAGGCCATCAAGAAGGAAGCCAAGCTGCGTCTGGGCATCGACGTCGCTGAAAAGGAAAGCGACTGCATCGATGTGCCGGCCGTACAGGCTGCTTTGGACCAGTTGCGGCAGAAAAGGCCGGCGGCTCCCATCATGAAGCCATTGAAATAAAGAGAAACTATGGTATAATTACACCAGGTTAGTAATGTAGATTATTAGGAGGGTTATCGATGAGAGAATTACCGAAAGCACATGAAATTTGGCGCCACTTCAAGAAGAATACCTATGAAATTATTACCATTGCCGAACATACGGAGACAGGTGAAAAATTCGTCATTTACAAAGCCTTGCACGACACAATGAAGACCTATGCCCGTCCGCTGAAGGATTTCATGAGCGAAGTCGATAAGGAAAAATATCCCCGTGCCGAACAGGATTACCGCTTCGTCAAAGTTAAATAATCTTGACAAGGCCTGTGAAGGCTGATATAATATGTACTGTTGAAAATAAAGCAGAAGCTATCCGCTTCTCACCTTACAAGGCGCTGGAGTCACTAAGGTCTATGACGGAAACGTAGAGCGGATAGCGATGCTATCCGTTCTTTTTTTATTTCGGAGGTGAAAGACGATTAGTAAGGAATTACGTATCAACGATCAAATCAGAGCCCGTGAAGTACGCGTGGTCAGTGATTCTAACGAACAGCTCGGTGTCATGTCTCTCCGTTCGGCCCGCCAGATTGCGGAAGAACGGCATTTAGACCTGGTAGAAGTCGCACCGAATGGCAAACCGCCTGTCTGCCGCATCATGAACTACGGTAAATACCGTTATGAACAGCAGAAGCGTGAAAAGGAAGCCAAGAAAAAACAGAAAGTCTTGACATTGAAAGAAGTAAAACTTCGTCCCAATATCGAAGACCATGACTTCTACGTTAAGATGAAAGCTGCGCAGCGTTTCCTGGGTGAAGGCAGCAAAGTCAAAGTTACGATCATGTTCCGCGGCCGCGAAATGAGCCATCCGGAACTGGGCCGTGATTTGCTGGTTCGATTCGCTGATGAATTGAAAGACACCGCCCATGTAGAAAAAGAACCTAAAATTGAAGGCAGAAACATGACCATGGTCATCGCTGTCAACAAGAAGTAACAGGAGGACAATTATTATGCCGAAATTGAAAACTCGCCGTGCTGCGGCAAAACGCTTTAACACAACTGGTACAGGTAAAATCAAACGCATGAAACCGTATAAGAGCCACATCCTGGAAAGCAAGAGCCCGAAACGTAAACGTAACCTGAGAAAAGCTACGCTCGTTTCCAAGACCATGACCGAAGCCGTCCGCAAGATGTGCCCGTTCATCTAATAGCGTAATATACTTTTTGATATAGATTCGGAGGAATAGACTAATGGCAAGAATTAAAGTTGGCGTTACAGCACACGCTCGTCATAAAAAAATCTTAAAAATGGCTAAAGGCTACCGCGGTACCCGCAGCCGTCTCTTCAAAAAAGCTAACGAAAGCGTCATGAAAGCGCTCTACTACGCTCGTCGTGACCGCCGTGCCAAGAAACGCGAATTCCGTAAATTGTGGATTGCCCGTATCAACGCCGCAACCCGCGCTAACGGCCTCAGCTACAGCCGCTTCATCTGCGGCCTGACCAAAGCTGGCGTCATCGTAAACCGCAAAATGCTCGCTGACCTCGCTGTCAACGACGCAGCTGCTTTCGCAAAACTCGTAGAAGTCGCAAAAGCACAGTAATCTATGCAAATAAAATCCCCTGCATGAAGGTTTCCACCATCATGCAGGGGATTTTTGCTTGGCGCCGAATAGGCATGATTAAACCCCCAGTT
>UMCK01031972.1_pt1 | contig 19192 bp, 20 predicted proteins | sample 1964121 | NCBI WGS metagenome assembly UMCK01 (sample SAMEA4835957, study PRJEB28245) | human gut metagenome | biome: gut microbiome; material: fecal sample | place: Denmark | collected 2008 | reverse complement strand
GTTCTGACATGGAGCTGTGCTTCAATGTCAGAACCTTTTTTAGCACTGTTTACCCATTCAGAAGTTTTCTTATCCCTCTTGGAAGGACTTGTACTCCGTCCATTGTTTTTCGATTTTCCCCGCTCTACAATGTAGACAGAACGATTAAATGATAGGGGTTTATCAAGTTTTACATAAAATTATATTACCGGTAAGCATACGATGAGCAGATGTTTTTTATTGCCTTTCGAGTATAGATACGTTAAAATATACTTATTAAGCATGATGAATTTGGGAGGTATTTTTCGTGGAAATTAGAGTTCTTCGATATTTTCTGACTGTAGTAAGGGAAGAAAGTATCACAAAAGCCTCAGAAGTTTTACATATCACGCAGCCGACACTTTCACGTCAGCTTGCACAGATGGAGGAAGATATTGGTGTAAAGCTGTTTGATAGAGGGACACGGAAAATCAAATTGACAAATGAAGGAATACTTCTTCGCCGTCGTGCGGAAGAAATTTTGCAGCTTGTAGATAAGACAGAAAAAGAATTAGTGGAGCAAGAGGAACAGGTGGAAGGTAAAATTTCCATTGGGTGTGGAGAAATTGCTGCTGTACAACTTCTTCCTAAAATAATTGAGTCCTTTCGTCGGAAATATCCCCGTGTTACTTTTGACATTTTTACAGCCACAGCAGATTTGGTAAAGGAACAAATGGAGAAGGGACTACTGGATATTGGTTTGCTTCTTGAGCCGGTTGATATGGAAAAATATGAATTTATTCGCTTGAATATAAGGGAAAAATGGGTGGTTCTGATGAAATCGGATGATCCACTCTCCAAGAAAGAAACGGTAAGCGCAAAAGATTTGTCTGTACTGCCTTTGATTCTTCCTAGGCGTATGAATGTGCAGAGTGAGTTGGCAAGTTGGTTTGGCAACTACTATGAGAAACTGGATATTGTTTTTACCAGCAATTTAAGTACGAACAGCGCAATTATGGTGAATGGAGGCTTGGCATATTCATTGGTGATTGAAGGGGCTGTACCGTTCTGGAATCAATCAAAGGTTACATTCAGACCGCTTGATCCGCCACTTACAGCAACAAGTGTATTAGCATGGAAACGTGGTCAGCCGTTTAGCTTAGCAACCACAAAATTCATCAAACATATTCAATGCTTTTTAGGCATGGACAAACCATAAAAACTAAGTATTTGATATAATTCAATTAGAAAATTATAATATAGGTGTAGAGATAAAGCAAACAGCTTTAATTTCTGCACCTATATTTTTTATTGAGGAGGGAGTGCCATTTCATGAAACCGGATTATGATTCCCGTATAAACGCCGGATTAAGCAAAGAAGAAATCGCAAAAATTTCAGGATGCGAAGATCAAGAAATGCAGATAAGGATGTTGCGAAAATATCGGTACAAATTGCTTGATGAGGTACATGAAAAGCAGCAGTCACTTGATGCAATCGATTATATGATCTGTAAAACAAAAAAATAACAATAAGAGGAGGAAAAGGCGTGAATCAGCAAACAACTCTGTTTTCAAACGAGAAGTTGATGGCTATGATTATTCCCCTGTTTTTAGAGCAGCTGCTGATAATGCTTGTAGGGATGGCGGACACACTGGTGGTCAGCTACGCAGGAGAAGCGGCAGTATCCGGTGTTTCACTGGTAAATCAGTTCAATACTATTTTTATTTATCTGTTTACAGCATTGGCATCCGGAGGGGCGGTTGTGATCAGCCAGTATATTGGTAGAAAGAAAAATGATGACGCTGGAGAATCCGCCAGCCAGCTTCTATCATTCTCTACGATTTTTTCCATACTGATCGCAGTGATAGTTCTGATTGGAAATGAAGGGATGCTTCGTCTGATGTTCGGTAAAGTGGAAGATTCTGTGATGCGCTCCTGTATTACATACCTTAGGATTTCTGCATATTCCTATCCGGCATTGGCGGTTTACAATGCCGGGGCCGCCCTTTTTCGCAGTATTGGAAAAACCAGTGTGACCATGTATTTGTCAGTAATTTCCAATATCATCAATGTTATTGGAAATCTCATTGGTGTATTTGTTTTGCGTGCAGGTGTTGCATACCCTTCACTGATCGCTCGGACATTTTCAGCCGTGATGATTACAGTACTTTGTTTTCAGAGAAAAAATGAAGTGTTCTATCGCTGCAAGTGGATTTTTCGGTGGAATGTGGATTTTATGAAACAAATTCTAAAAATCGCTATTCCAAATGGGATGGAAAACGGTGTATTCCAGTTAGTCAAAGTAGCATTAAGCGGTATCGTTGCACTTTTTGGAACATATCAGATTGCTGCAAATGGTGTTGCACAAAGTATCTGGTCGTTGGCTGCGCTGGCGGGAGTTGCTATGGGCCCCGTATTTATAACGGTCATTGGACAGTGTATGGGAAATGGGGATGCAGATGCTGCGGATCATTATTTTAAGAGATTGACAAGAATCACATTGCTGATTTCATCGGCATGGAATCTTTTGATTTTTCTTCTGACTCCATTCTTTATGAAATTTTATGCTTTGCAGCCGGAGACCAAACGGCTTGTAATCTGGCTGGTTTTAATCCATAACGTGTTTAATGCAGCAGCATATCCCTTTTCCGGTGCGCTTAGTAATGGGCTGCGTGCAGCGGGTGATGTGAAATTTACCATGTATGTTTCGGTTATCTCCACGATAGCGGTGCGTCTGCTTTTATCATGGCTCTTGGGAATTGTTTTGAAAATGGGCGTGATCGGGATTGCTATTGCAATGGTTTGTGACTGGAGCATTCGGGCGGTCATTTTCTTCTGGAGGCAGAAGTCCGGAAAATGGAAAACATTTCAGGTGATATAGATTCATTTATAATAAGTTCAATATCGGTATATTATGCCTTATGGTCTTAGCAAGTTTTGCCGTTTTGCTGTGAATGTGTGGGAGGTCAATCCTGCTGGAAAAGCTGATGAACAGGTTGCCAGAGAAGGGCTTTCCTGTATGGAAGTTTGGATGAAAGAACTGGGACTTACAATGAATCTCCATGAGTTGGGGGCAACAGAAGAAATGTTGCATGGTATTGCAAATGGAACCATCATCATGGAAGGTGGATATAAGGTGTTGAATCATGATGAGGTATTGGAGATTTTGAAGAACAGTTTGTAAGCATTCAAGTAGGAGCTTTTATAACGATAATATAATAGAAAAAGGCAAGTGCTGTGAAAGAAATTTTTCTTTGATGTTGCTTGTCTTTTTTTAATTCATCACTTGACATTGTGGCAAAGAAATCCTGAAAGGGGACGAGTAGAAAAAAGAGCAGCTGCATGAGCAGGAAGAAGAAAATAGACAGAGCAGTTGATGATGTGGAATGTCCGGTGCAGTGTGGGTGTAATGCTCATGCTACACCGGACTTTTTTCGAAAATGATTTTTAATAATGTTGATTTTCAACTACTTTTAACTCAAATATTGCATCTTAACTTAAAAAGAGTTAAGATTGCAAGTAATGACATGGAATATCTCGATAAAGTTCCTGGAGTCAAGAATCAAAGTGTTTTTAAAGAAGCTTATGTTAGGGGATATTCTATTTACTAATGTTGATTTTCAACTGCTGAACGAATGGGAGGGGTGCTTCATGCCGTTGCAAATGATCAGAAACGATATTACAAAAATGAGTGTTGACGCAATCGTCAATGCTGCCAACACGTCCCTTTTGGGCGGCGGTGGTGTGGATGGCTGCATTCATCGTGCGGCCGGACCGGAACTGCTTGCAGAATGCCGTACGCTGCATGGCTGCGAAACCGGCAGTGCAAAAATCACAAAAGGATACCGTCTGCCCTGCAAATATGTGATCCATGCAGTCGGTCCGCGCTGGCGGGATGGCAGGCATCGGGAGCGGGAGCTTCTGGAATCCTGTTATCGGACATCTTTGAATCTGGCGAAAGAAAATGGCTGTCAGTCTGCAGCCTTTCCGCTGATTTCCTCCGGTGTTTACGGCTATCCAAAAGACCAGGCTCTGAAGGTTGCAGTCGATACCATCAGTGAATTTTTGCTGGAAAACGAGATGATGGTCTATATCGTTATTTTTGACCGAAAGACATATCAGATTAGCGGAAAGCTGTTTGATGACATCGCAGTGTACATAGATGACAGGTATGTGGAAGAACATACCGACAGGAGGGCAGAACAGAGTCGGTGTTCCGAAGCATGGCAAGAGGAATCCTGCTTTGAAGCTGCATCTGTCCCGCTGCCGCCCGAAGCAATCTGTAAATCCTGCAGCAGTCAGTCTCTGGAAGAGGCGCTGGGGCAGATGGATGAGAGCTTTTCAGAAATGCTGCTTCGAAAGATTGAGGAAAGCGGTATGACGGATGCACAGTGCTACAAGAAAGCAAATATTGACAGGAAGCTCTTCTCAAAAATTCGCTCGGATAGATTCTATAAGCCATCCAAACCTACGGTGCTGGCATTTTCCCTCGCTTTGGAGCTGCCGCTTGCCCAGATGCAGGAGATGCTCGGCAAGGCAGGATTCACATTGTCCCATTCAAGTAAATTTGACATCATTGTAGAATATTTTGTCGAACGGGGAAACTATAATGTGTATGAAATTAACGAGGCACTGTTTGCCTTTGACCAGAGTCTGATCGGAGCATAAGAACAAAGAAATGTCGCTTTCCATGCGACCACTCCACAAAAGAAAATCGCTATACTATGACTGTAAGGTACAAAACCGAGCAGCCATATGCGCGTGTAATGAGCCAAAGTTCGAGCTTGCTCGAAACCTTGGCGAATACCGCGACAGCGAGCCCGCAAGGGCGAGATCTTTTTGGAGGAGGACAAGCATATGAGAAAGAATTTAACAGAGATCGTTTTTATCTTAGACCGCAGCGGTTCTATGAACGGACTGGAACGGGATACCATCGGCGGATTCAATTCTATGATTGAGCAGCAGAAAAAAACAGAGGGCGAAGCACTGATTTCAACGGTACTGTTTGACAATGTGAGTGAAGTCCTGCACGACCGTGTAGATGTAAAGAAAATCCGACCGATGACCGACCGGGATTATACAGTTCGCGGATGCACAGCGCTCTTAGATGCCATCGGCGGTGCGATTCATCACATTGGAAATGTTCATAAGTATGCAAGACCGGAGGATGTACCGGAACACACCATGTTCGTAATCACTACGGACGGAATGGAAAATGCCAGCCGCAGGTACAACAGCGAAAAAGTGAGGCAGATGATCGAGCGGCAGAAAGCGAAATACGGTTGGGAGTTTTTGTTCCTCGGTGCTAATATTGACGCGGTAGAGACCGCAAGCCAGTTCGGAATCGGTGCAGACCGTGCAGTCAACTATCAGTGCGACAGCGAAGGAACTGCGTTGAATTATGAGGTGGTCAGCGAAGCAATCAGCTCTGTCCGGTGCAGTGCCCCGTTGAACGCAGACTGGAAAAAACGTATAGATGAGGATTATAAAAAACGTGGAGGAAAATAGAAATATGCAGGCGTATACCTACGTTTCAAAAGGAAAATTCGAATTAAGAGAGAAGCCAAAACCGACCCTGATGCAGGAGCGGGATGCTATTGTCAAAGTGACACTCGCCAGCATTTGCTCCAGCGATCTGCATATCAAGCATGGCAGCGTTCCGCGGGCAGTACCCGGGATCACGGTTGGCCATGAGATGGTGGGGATTGTGGAAGAGGTTGGAAAGGCAGTTACCAAGGTAAAACCAGGAGACCGGGTGACAGTAAACGTGGAGACCTTCTGCGGTGAATGCTTTTTCTGCAAGAAAGGGTATGTGAATAACTGTACAGATGAAAATGGCGGTTGGGCGCTGGGCTGCCGGATCGATGGCTGCCAGGCGGAATATGTGCGTGTACCCTTTGCAGATCAGGGACTGAATAAGATTCCGGATGGCGTTACGGATCGACAGGCATTGCTGGTGGGCGATGTTCTGGCTACCGGTTACTGGGCAGCGCGTATTTCAGAGATCTCAGGGCAGGACACGGTGCTGATCATCGGAGCCGGCCCCACCGGTATCTGTACCCTGCTTTCGGTAATGCTGAAAAAACCAAGACGGATTATTGTGTGTGAAAAGGATAAAAATCGTCTGCAGTTTATCCGACAGCATTATCCGGAGATTTTGTTGGTTTCTCCGGAGAAGTGTGAAGCGTTTGTACGGGCAAACAGCGATCATGGGGGAGCTGACGTTGTGCTGGAGGTTGCGGGGGCGGAAGCTACCTTCCGTCTGGCCTGGGAATGCGCGAGACCCCATGGTCTGGTGACGGTGGTTGCTCTTTATGATCAGGCACAGATCCTGCCGCTTCCGGATATGTATGGAAAAAATCTTACCTTTAAAACCGGAGGAGTGGATGGCTGTGACTGTGAAGAAACATTACGGTTGATTGCAGAGGGAAAACTGAACACAGAGCCGCTTATCACCCACTCCTATCCCTTAGAAAGGATAGAGGAAGCTTATGAACTCTTTGAAGGTAAGAGAGATGGTGTAATTAAGGTAGCAGTAGAATGCTAAAAGAAGATATAGATAATTCCAATCATTAATGTACTATATATGATCAATCAGCCGAAGCGAGGAATAAACTTACGGATGAGGAAAAACGGTTAATGCAGTGCTTTTGAGGGACAAACTTTCGTGCATTCATAGCAGAGAATACACTCTGTTCCGTTTTTCCGCTTGCGGGTTTCCTTATTAACCTCCACGTTCATGGGGCAGACCTGCAGACACTTCCTGCAATGGACACACTTATCCTCATCACAGTGGACGCGCAGAAGAGAAAAATAGCTCATAGGTTTGAGAAAAACCGTAATGGGACACAGGTACTTGCAGAATGCCCGGTTATCTTGAAACAGGAAGGCGAACACAATACCGACAAGGTAATAAAGCGCATTTCCGGCCAGGAAAAGCCAGAACATGATTTGCTCCAGATGTGCCACCTGCATCAGAAACAGCCCAGACACCAACGCCAGAGACAGAAGAAACATCACATAGCGAAGGAAGCCCAGCTTTTCTTTTCGTGGCTTCTGCGGCTGATTGTAGGGCAGAAAGTCCAGCACCATAGCTGTCCAGCAGGCGTAACCGCACCAGCCACGCCCAAAAAGCAACGGTCCGAAAATTTTTGCAACCGCGTAGTGGATAGTTGCTGCTTCGAAAACGCCGAGAAACAGGTAGTACCAGAACCCTTCGATCTGCATATTTTCACGGGAAATCACGCCAAGGTACAGCAACATATAGCTGCCCACCGCCAACTGGACGAAATGCCGGGCATACCGTTTCCCGGCGGTAAACAGTGCCGTTCCAAGCCCAAGGCAGGCTCCGATGTAGCTGAAATTCAGCAGATAGAAAAAATTGTCCTTTGTGAGCCACAGCGTAACTGCCACTGCTTCAAACAGCAGAAACAGCAGCATAGATGGCACGTATTTGTGAAGTCTGTTTGGGATTTTCGTCATCTCTTTGATCCTCTGCTTTCTTATTTTTTCTCAATGCACGGACTGCCAGGCCGGTGCAAGAGCGTGTCTGGTATCTTAGCATAAGTATAGCAGAGAAATAAAAAAATAGTAATCAGATTCTTATAAAACATCTGCAAAAAAAGTGAAACGACTACAGGCGCAGACGGTTATGACCGCCTGCGCCTGTAATCGTTTGGAGTCATGCCAGACTGTTTTTAAAAGCTGTCTGGAAATGGCCTGGACTGGAAAAGTTTGATGTATTCCTATGCATAGGGTATAATGTCTTTAGAAAAAAAGATATGATTACGAAAACAAAATATTCCGCAAACATGATAGAGAAAGTAGGTATGCTATGAAAAGAAAAATTATGATTGCTGCAGTGGCAGCTGCTGTGATTTTTGCGGTGATTGCGATCCTTTCCGTTTTGGCGCAGACACCGGCATTAATCTGAGAAATCGAAATGATCTGCTGTGAAATTTCCGGCGGATCATGGAAGGATGGGAAAACTGGCGTTTCGCAAATGATTTTGGCTACTTTCATACAAAAAAATACTTTGAATATCAAGAAATCTATGCTACACTGATACTGCATGACAAAATAAAAGAAAGTGGGGATTGGAGTATGAGTGGTCTGTTTCGTGCTCTTCATCGGACAAAAGTGTTTCGAAATCTGACGGAGCAGGAGTTTGCATGGGTTTTATATGATGTGGGAAATTCGGCATTTATTATGCTTGCCTGTTCGCTGATTCCGATCTGGTTTAAGAGTCTGGCAATCGGTACAGGGCCGGGAAAAATCAGTTCGGATCAGGCGACGGCGTATTATTCGATTGCCATTTCAATTGTTACGGTGGTGGTGGCACTGATCGGTCCTGTCTGCGGTGTGCTGGCGGATCGTAAGGATAAGAAAAAGATCTTTTTTACCACAACGGCAGGTCTTGGCATCACAGGATGTGTGCTGAATGGCGTTGCAACGAGCTGGGTGCTGTTTCTGGTCATTTATATTGTGACAAGAGTCTGCTATAATGCATCGCTGACGATTTACGATTCCATGCTGAATGACGTGACGACGGAGGAACGTATGGATGAGGTATCCTCCTATGGCTATGCGTGGGGATACCTGGGATCCTGCATTCCGTTTCTTGTAGCACTGATTGCTTACGTGTTGGGGCCGGATATGGTCGGGGTGCTGCCGGATTTTGTCTCTAAGATGATTGGCTTTTGCGTGACGGCTCTCTGGTGGCTGGTGGTGACGCTGCCGTTGCTGAAGGAGTATCGGCAGAAGAATTACGTGGAAATGAGAACGGTTACCGTCGGTCAGACATTTGGAAAAATATTCAGAACCCTGAAAAAAATCGCAGTTTCGGACCGGAAAGTATTTTTCTTTCTGATTGGATTCTTTCTCTATATTGATGGGGTTGGAACTATCATTGACAACTGCATCAACATCGGAACCGATCTGAATCTGAATACGGTCGGACAGGTTGTTTTCCTGCTTGCCACGCAGGTTGTCGCTTTTGGAGGATCTCTGTTTTTTGCAAAATTGTCGCGGAAAAAAGACACGGTATCCCTGATTCTGATCTGTATCGCAGGCTATTTTGTCATCTGCCTCTATGCGCTGACACTGCGGACGCTGGTGCACTTTGCGATTCTGGCATTTGGAGTGGGATGCTTTCAGGGATCAATTCAGTCGTTGTCGCGGTCGTATTATTCCAAAATTATTCCGGCGGAGAATTCGGGAGAATATTTTGGCATCTACGATATTTTTGCCAAGGGCGCTTCCTTCCTTGGATCTGTAGTCATTGCAGTTGTAAAGCTGGCGGGAGGAACGATCAACGTAGCGGTTGCATGTCTGGCGGTTTTCTTTGCGCTTGGATTTGTTTTTCTGAAAATTGCAGACCATCAGCCGATGGCGGGTGAAAAATAAAAGATACACAGCATAAAAAATCTCAAAACCAGGAGAACAAGAGCAACTGGTTTTGAGATTTTTTGTTTTTGACTCCGGGGTTTCACAAAGAGAGGTTACGTGTTACGATAATCAGTGAGTCGGGCTGCCGGGAATGTGGCTGCCTGAAAAAAGCACAGACAGGCCAGATCCGGAAAGCCGGAAGAGTCGATCACAAGGATGCGTTTCTGGACACCGAGGAGCTGCACATTGGTACCAGACCCCATTACACTTCTATCTGCAGACCCCGATTGCACAGATTCATGATTACAGCATGGCGCAGTTTGAGCATTGGACGAAAGAAACATTCTCTGCCAATTTTCGCAAAATGCTGACGCTGGAACAATACCGCGATTCAAAACTTGCGCAGCTTCATCATGATTATCTGGCGGGCGGACCATTGAAATATATGGCGGTGATTTTTCGTAAGCTGGCGGATTCTGATGAAACGGCCATGCAGCTGGCGTTGGAGTTTTATCTGTGACAAGAACCCGGAAGCTTTTGAAAAATTTGAAGCCGCATTCCCCAAAAAGGAAAAGCTGAAACTGCTGGGGCAGCTGTTCTGATTCGAGCGATAAAGTTTGGCAGCAGAACGATGCTGAGGGGTAAGCAGGTGTGTGATAAAAGGAGAACAGGACAATGGGGGAATCCCGTGTCCTGTTTTTTTGCCCCTGAAAAGTGGAAATTTCCTATCCCCTCTGCATACAATACAGGTAGAGTATCTTTTCAAACCCGTTCAGAAAGGATGATCATTATGACGAAAGGCATTGTAAAAATAAAGAAAAACCGTGCATTTGTAGAGCAGCAGAACGGCGAGGTGGAAGTGGCTTCCGGGCAGTATGTGTATCTGAAAGTGGAAAATTGCTGGATTCCGGTGGTGGTGCGGTATTCGGCGCGGAGGAAGAAGTGGTATTTTAAGTATCTCGAGGAAATCCCGGTCTGCGGGCAGAAGGTGTTGCTGAAGGCGTAGCCGGTAAAGGGCGTTTCACGTATGTTTAACATGTGTTTAATCTTTCTGAGTCAGAAATTCATTATGCAGCTCCTGGATTCTGCGCTGTTCGGCAGCTTCCTGTTTTTCACGCTCCGATCAATACGAAGATCCCGCAAGCAGAGCGCAGATCAGCGTCAGACCGAAAACAAGAAGAAAAGAATAAAGATATGGATGACCGGGATGATTTTCATGATTCATAGGAAGCCTGGCTTTCTGAATGTAAAATTCGTAGATAAGGATTTTCTGTGTCTAAAATTCAGTATAGCAAACGGAATTTTTCGCGTCAATGGAAAGGATTGGTTTCTCGATTTCCAAATTCATCATTTACGCCGTCCCCAAAGTCTGCTAAGATAAAGAAAACTTGTTACCAAACGAGAAAACAGGAGTGATTTACATTGAAAAAGATTTTATTTATCGCAACCGGCGGCACAATCGCTTCGAAGAAGACGGAAAATGGTCTGACTCCGCAGATTACGCCGGAGGAGTTATTGTCTTATATTCCGGAGGTGGAAGGCCTCTGTGAGATTACGGCGGTGAATCCGTTTAATCTGGACAGCTCGAATGTGGTTCCGGAGAACTGGAGCACGCTGGTGAAAGTGGCGAAGGAGCATTACGAGGATTACGACGGTTTCGTCATCGCGCACGGAACTGATACGATGGCGTACACCGCGGCGGCGCTTTCCTATATGATTCAGAATTCGGAAAAGCCGATCGTCATCACCGGAGCACAGCGGCCGATCAATTTGGATATCACGGATGCAAAGACAAACCTGTCCGATAGCTTTTATTACGCCTGTGATGATGCATCCCAGGGTGTACAGATTGTGTTCGACGGAAAAGTCATCGCGGGAACGCGCGCGAAGAAGGTGCGGACGAAGAGCTACAATGCCTTTTCCAGCATCGATTTCCCGTACCTTGCGGTAATACAGGACCGCAGGATTCTGCGGTATCTGCCGATGCTGCCGTATGAAAAGCCGGTTCGTTTTTATGAAAACTTAAGCGATAACGTTTTTCTCTTGAAACTGATCCCGGGAATCAGCCCGGTATTGCTTCCGGCGATTTTTGAGCACTACGATGCGATCATTGTGGAGAGCTTCGGTGTCGGCGGTATTCCGGCGAGCATCAAGGAGCCGTTTTACGAGCTCTGCCAGAAGTACCCGGAAAAACTCATCATCATGTGTACCCAGGTTTCTCACGAGGGAAGCGATATGACCGTCTATGAAGTCGGCCATGAGATGAAAACCCTGTGCAACATTCTCGAGTCATACGATATGACCCCGGAGGCAGTCGCAACTAAAACCATGTGGCTTCTCGGCAACCGTCCGGATGATCATGAGAGCCGGGAAAAAGCATTCTATAAACCGATCAACTACGCTACGGTCTGGAAATAAGAAAAAGAAAGACGGCAAAAAGGCTGTCACGGTCCGCAGGAAAGAAATGTTTCTGCTGGCTGTGAACGCCTCTTTTTCTTTTTGAGGAAAAAGAAATTTTCTGCAAAATTTTCAGACAGTACGGACGCAAAATTGATTTTTATTGGAAGAATTGTGCAAATTTCATAGAAAAATCAGAAACAGGTTGATATCTTTTGAACATTTTAGTAGAATTGAATTCATGATGCAGTGCGGAAAACGGCGGATTTTGGATGACGAATCCAACCGCTGGTTACAGTTACAATATATGTGTGAACGATAACGATTTCGGAGGTGCATGCATGAAACGGTTAAGGTTTACAGCAGATATGACAAAAGAACAGAAGCGAAACACCGTTGAGGCGGCGCTGCTTCTTGGTTTCCAGGCAGAGACGGCAGTGTTTCCTGTTGCAGCCGCGGATGGAGAAATCCCGGTACCGGAAACAAAAGAAGAATTCCGGAAGCTGTGGAAGAAAACAGCAGATGCAGCCCCGGAGGGGTATGAGGCGGCTTCGGACCACATCGGGCCGGTTTACGACCTGGATTTCCGGGAAAAAACAGGATTGGAAAAAATGTTCCAAAAAGGTCCGTTTTTAAAAGATCAGAATCACGATTTCCTCCCGGATGCACTCGATGTAAAACTGGTGCTTCCAGAGGACGCAAGCGATGCTATGTTTCTTGCAGCGTGTGATCTGGCATACCGTTTCGGGATGGAGACGACAGGATACGAAGGAACCATTCTTGCCGGGGCGGGTTACAAGGGAAATCAGATTATTTTTGAAAAAGCAGATCAGACAGAACTGGTCCTTGGAGAGACAGACGGTGACGGCGTAAAAGTGTATCTGCACGGAGACGGCGAAGCACTGACCGCATTCACCGCCCGCCTCTGCAATACATTTCCAAAGATCTGCGGTGAGAGAAGCTGGAAAGATCTCCTGATGGACATGGTGGATGATTTTATCCTACGCGGAGAGGACGGCCAGCTTGCCGAACTGAAAGCTTTACAGGAAAAAGAAAGCGGCGCCTATGTGGTTTACGGATCGCCGCGCTGGAGCGAAGAGCAGAAAAAAGAGGCCGGAGATGCAGAAGTTTACAATTACAAATCCGGTCAGAAAATGTACGAGAAAGTATATGAATTCCCGTGGGAGGTCGAAGTATTTGAAGAACTTCTGGAAACGGAAGTCTATCCGAAACTCAAAGAGGGAAGCACCGTAAAAATCACCGGAGCAGTCAGCGAGACCGAGAGCGTGCGCCGGAAGATGTGCGAAGCGATCGATGCAAAAATCCGCGAAGCAGGCGCTGTGCCGGAACAGACAACGATTTACTGTGCCTACAAACAGGGCTATTCCTGGCTGGCAGAAGAGATGCTTCCGCGTCTGAAAGAGGCCGGAGCCGATACGGTTACCGTTTATTTCAAACCGTTTCTCCCAGAAGGCCAGACGGAATGGAATGATGAAAACGGAGCCATTCCGTCTTACCACAACCTGAGTGCCGAGACGCCGGACAAATGGTACGACTTACCGATCCGTTATCTGCAGGAGCTGTACCCGATCGAGGATCTTCTGGTAAAAGAGCTCGGTATCGAGAGAAAAAATGTCGTATTCAAAGCCTATGAGGGAGAAGATGACATCACATATCTCTGCCAGGGAAGCAAAGAAAACAGCGTCTGCTGTGAGGATGCGTACAAGGCCGCGTGGTCGGAGCGTCCGTATATGAATGAATACCCGCAGATGGGAAAAGTTCACCCGTCGACCGGTTATATAAAAGCAGAAGTAAATGGCAAGACCATTCTTGACAAAAAAGTCCGCACCGATCTGGAAGAAATCTGGGATGTCTACCAGAGCGAAGTCCTTCCGGACTGCCGCCGCTATATCGAGGAAAAAACGGGCGGAACCGTTGCGGAGGAGATGCAGCCGTTCTTCCACGAACTGAGAATGGACATTACGGTAAGCGAGCCGGACGAGCCGACCGGTTCCCGTGAGGATCTGATCTCATCGCTTGATGCACTCCATGAGGACATGTATTTTGTGGGCGGTGATTATTTTAAAAATTACGGCATTCAGAAAGCCGGCGTGATGCTGGATGCACCGGGCCTGATTCTGCCGGTGATCCATCAGAAAGAGGGCCGGCCGGTTTTTCGCGTTACGCTGACAGAGCCGTTAAAAGATGCGGCATGCATCACAAAAGACGGAGAGACCGCTGCCGCAGAGAGAAAACGAAGTGAAGTCGAAACCTGGATTTCCGCAGTTTCGTGGGAAAACGGAGAGCTGAATTTCCATATCACAGTGAAAGGCGCAGCAGAGGCTACCGTAAAAGCATACGCAGCGCTGTGGTCGAAAGGTGTTCTTGAAAAATGCAGCTGTGTTCCTGCGGAAACAGCGCTTGTCTTTGAAACAGAAAGCGGCGCATCGTATGCGGCACAGACTCCGGAGCGGGAAGAAAGGCCAAAGGCGAAACGGATCGAGAACATCAACCTGCATGAGCACGAACTGATCGGATACGATACGTATCGGGAGATCATTGAGGAGCTGAAAGAAGTTCCGGGTATCGAGGTCTTCCGGATTGCCGTTTCCTATACAGGCCGCGAGCTCTATGCAGTCTGGCTGAAACCGGAGTACGAGGGATATCTGTCGCTGACAAAGCGTCTGGCGAGAGTGCCGAGCGAGGTGATCAATGCAAGACACCATGCAAACGAGGTTGCCTCAACGAATGCATCGTTTATGCTGCTGAAGAAACTTTTAACAGAAGATGTTTACAAAGAGCTGCCGGATAAGCTGAATCTGATCCTGATCCCGATGGAAAACGTGGACGGTGCAGCGATTCACTACGAACTGCAGAAGGAGCATCCGACGTGGAAATTCCATGTGGCGCGGTTCAATTCTCTTGGAAAAGAGTTTTACCGTCATTATTTCCAGCAGGATACGATTCACAGCGAAGCGATGGGAATCAGCCGGATTTACGAGAAATATGCACCGGATATGATGGTGGATAACCACGGTGTGCCAAGCCACGAATGGGAGCAGCAGTTTTCTGGTTATACCTCCCCGTCCTACAAAGGTTTCTGGCTTCCGAGATCGCTCTTATATGGTTATTTCTGGTATGTAATGAATCCGGAATACAAAGGAAACTATGATGTGAATAAGGTCATGGAGGATGTGATCGCAGACAAGATTGCAGCGTATCCGGAGATGAAAGCACTGAACCAGGAGTGGAGTGCACAGTTTGAAAAATATGCCCATGCGTGGATGCCGAAACTGTTTCCGGCCAATTATTATAAAGAAATGATCAATTACTGGATTCCGTATGAATCGAATCCGGCGCATGGATATTCGTCGATCCGCTATCCGTGGATTACAACCGTCGCTTATACGAGCGAGGTTGCGGATGAAACGGCACAGGGAGAATACCTGAACCTGTGTGCGCGGGCTCATGTGGCGCACGATGAAGTGACAATACAGATGCTCATGGAGGCGCGGAACGTTATGGACTGCCGCTTTACCGAGCAGGATGGAACGATTTTGACCAGCTACATACGAAAGAGACCGATGATTGTCTCTAGGTAACTGGAAGAAATACAGGATACAGGGTTGTGAAAGCACGAGCGTGCGGAGCAGTCTGTATCCAAAAAAAACTACATTTTATTTAAGGAGGAGTTTAGGTATGGAACTCATCAAATTACTTGGCGTGTTAATCGTTATCGTCGGATTCGCGCTGAAACTGGATTCAATCCTCATCATTTTCCTGGCGCTGATTACGACAGGGATCGTTGGTGGCCTTGGCGTCGGCGGTCTTCTTGAGACCATCGGAACCAACTTCGTAGCGAACCGAAGCATGGCGATCTTCATGATGATCCTGCTCGTTACTGGTACGCTTGAAAGAAACGGTCTTCGTGAAGCAGCAGCAAACCTGATTAAGAAAGTTAAGAGTGCAACAGCCGGCAAGCTGATCGCTGTATACGGCGTATTAAATGGCCTGTTCGGTGCATTCAACGTAGGATTCGGCGGTGTTGCCGGATTCATCCGTCCGGTTCTTCTTCCGATGGCAGAAGGTGCGATCGAGAACAAAGAAGGTACCGTAAACGAAGAGCACTTAGAAGAAGTCAAAGGACTTGCAGCAGCAATGCAGAACTTCACCTGGTTCTTCTTCCAGGTTCTGTTTGTCGGCGGTGCCGGTGGAATTCTGGTACAGACGACACTTGCCGGTCTTGGCTATGAAGTAAGCCTGATTGACCTTGCGGCAGTTGAAATTCCGGTTGCATTATTCTCACTGGTTGTTTCCTGTGTCTATATCATTGTAAAAGACAATCGGATTTCGAAAAAATACTATGAAAAATCAGCCGGCAAAAAGGCACAGAAATAGGAGGAACACTAGATGAGCGCATTAAAAGTTATACAGGTTCCAGCCGCATTTAATACGGCCGGATTAAATATTGTATGGATTCTCGTTGGCCTGATTGCAATCTACGCGGGCATTAAAAACCTTCTGGATGAAGAAAATCCGTCCAGAATCGGAACAGCCATTTTCTGGTGTTCGTTCGGTATTGTTACAGCACTTGGCACCTGGCTTCCGGCCAAGGTTTCCGGTGTCCTTGTTATTATTATGTGTCTGCCGCCGATCTTCAAGAAAGTAAAGGTTGGAAAAACAAACGCACCGGAAAAAGCACACACCGAAGCACAGTTTAAGAAGATTGGAATGAAGATTTTCGTTCCGGCATTCTGTGTTGCTGTATTTTCCCTTGCTTTTTCACTGTTCTCCAATATGAGCTCCATGATCGCGATTACACTTGGTGTTCTCGTAGCCATTATTTTCCTGGTTGCATACGACTCGAAAGAGAACAAACCGCAGGTTTTCCTGAAAGATTCCGAGCGTTTCCTTTCCCTTACAGGACCGCTCAGTATGCTGCCGCAGCTGCTTGGCTGCCTGGGCGGTGTCTTTACTGCAGCCGGTGTTGGTGAGGTTATTGCACAGATCGTAGAGAAAGTTGTTCCGAAAGGAAATGTTAATATTGGTATCATCGTTTATGCCGTTGGTATGGTACTGTTCACCATGATCATGGGTAATGCATTTGCAGCCATCACCGTTATGACGGTTGGTATCGGTGCTCCGTTCGTACTGGCATACGGTGCAAATCCGGTAGTCATCGGTATGATCGCACTGACCTGCGGTTACTGCGGAACCTTAATGACTCCGATGGCAGCAAACTTCAATATCGTACCGGTTGCAATCCTGAATATGAAGGACCGCTGGGGCGTAATCAAAAATCAGGTGCTGGTTGGATTAATTATGCTTGTATTCCAGATCTGTTATATGATAGTATTAAAGTAAATCGTCAGGACAGACTAACTAAGGTCATCGTATTTTCCGAAAGGGAAGGGCGGTGGCCTTAACGTCCGTAAAATGGTCGACTAGATATGACAGGAGAAGGAAGAGAAACAAATGACACCGAACATGGAACGGGGGGCCCGGATCATCATCCACGAATGGGTAAGAGTAAAAGCGTGGGATAAAGTACTGATTGTGACATCAAAGGAGCATCAGGCGGAGGCGAAAGCGCTGGAAATGCAGGCGCGGAAAAAAGCGCGGTCCGTCAACACACTGATTGTTGAAAATAAAGGACGCCATGTGGGCATCTTTTTCGACGATAACGAGGCGGTCTTTGATCCCTACACTGCGATCATTGCAGCGACCGAGTATTCGCTTGTGACAACAAAAGCAGCGAAGCGTGCGATTCAGAAGCACAAAAAGTTTCTGTCGCTTCCGCTTTCGACGAACGACGGAAGAAGTCTTCTGGAGTTCGATTTCCTTTTGATGGACACGAAAAAGAGCCGCATGATGGCAAAGCTGTTTATGAAGTATCTCCGTTCATCCGGCAAAGTGCATGTGACGACACCGGCAGGAACGGATATGATGTTCTACAAAGAGAACCGCAATCCGGGATTTTTCAACGGCGTATTAAGAGACGGAAAAGGCTATTCGTCCTCAAGTATTGAGGTCTATGTGCCGATCGAGGAGACAAAGACAGAGGGCATTATGGTGCTCGACGGATCGCTGGGATACATCGGACGAGCCGATGAGCCGACGAGAAACATCTTCAAGGGCGGCAGAATCGTCGATATCGAGGAGACACCGACAGGCATCCGCTTAAAGAAGTACATGGAGGAATATTTCGATCCACGGATTTATATCGCAGGAGAGCTTGGCATCGGACTGAATTCGTGCTCGAACTGCCTCGGCAACTGCTACATTGAGGATGAATCCGCGTATGGAACCTTCCACGTAGGGCTTGGACGCAATATCGCGCTCGGCGGCGTGCAGAATGCGAAAGGTCACTTCGACCTGGTCTGCCGGGAACCCGATATTTTTACCGATAACCGTCAGATTATGGACCGGGGAAAGATTATTGCACCCGAGCCTGTGTTATACTAAAGGACAGAACCAGGAGACAAAAATTAAGAGACAAAAGGAGAAAAGACGATGAAAGTTTTATTAACAGGATTTGACCCATTTGGAGGAGAGAGCGTGAACCCGGCATTCGAGGCTATCAAACTTCTGCCGGATACCATCGCCGGAGCAGAGATCGTAAAAGTTGAGATCCCGACCGAGTTTACCAGAAGTATTTCCTGTGTGGAAGCAGCCATCAAAGAGCACAATCCGGATGTTGTCATCGATGTCGGACAGGCAGGCGGACGCGCATGCGTAACCGTAGAGAAAGTCGGCATCAACCTTGCAGACGCAAGAATCCCGGACAACGCCGGAGAGCAGCCGTCCGATGAACCGCTGCAGGCAGACGGCCCGACCGCATACTTTGCAACGATTCCGGTCAAAGCAATGGTTCAGAACGTCCGCGAACACGGCCTTCCGTGCCACGTATCCTTCACCGCAGGCACCTACGTATGCAACTGCGTCATGTACAATGTGCTTCATCTGTGCGCAACGAAATATCCGAACATCCGCGCAGGTTTCATCCACGTACCGTTCGCATGCGAGCAGGTAGTCGGAAAAGCAAGCACCATGGCAAGCATGCCGCTGGAAACGATTGCAAAATCTCTGGAATACTGCATCGAGGCAGTCGTAACCAACAAAGAAGAAGTAAAAGAAGCAATGGGAACTACCCACTAAAACAGACTTTCAGACCGTCGTACCGGAATTTTGGTGCGGCGGTCTGCTTTTTTTGCTATTTTCTCTTTTGCAAACCATATCTTTTGTGATACAATAAGATTCGTCAGAATTTTTATGCGAAAGGAACGAAAGAAAGAAAATGGAACGGGGTAAAATTTTTAAATTTCATAATGACCTTGATACAGACCAGATCATCGCATCCCAGTATCTGCTTCTGCCGAATCTGGATGAGATGAAAGGTCATGCGTTTGAATCGTTAGATCCGGACTTTGCAAAAAAAGTAAAACCGGG